>Ga0116229_10002215_pt1 | contig 31275 bp, 25 predicted proteins | sample S1TSphgellanicum_3_FD_87313 | JGI IMG/M metagenome (GOLD analysis project Ga0116229, IMG submission 87313) | Host-associated microbial communities from peat moss isolated from Minnesota, USA - S1T2_Fc - Sphagnum magellanicum MG | ecosystem: Host-associated > Plants > Peat moss > Unclassified...
ATATTTATCTTATTACAACGAAAAAATTAAAAATATAAGTTTTATAATCTTGCAACCAATTGTTAGTAGTGATATCATCTTTGATGAGTTTAAAGATTTTAATAGGGAAATAATTGTTTCAAATTGGAATTCTAGATCAAAATGGTTTTAAACCAAAAGCAAAAGAAGGAAGATGAAAGAGGTTTTTAACAAATGAAAGAGAATATGATGTTGGATGAAATCCTTATATGGTTTGAAATAATTTCCTTATGCATGGGATTGTAAGATTGATGCATATTCTCTGGTTTAAGGAGTTTGAAAAGAACTCTAAGGAGTTTGAAAAGAACTCTGTTAATCATAACATATATTTTAAGAAAGCTTAGGTAAACTTCTTTGTGATCATAACTTTGTATGTTAATGGTCTGATTTTGATTTTTCATGATTTGATTTTGTTGAAAGAATTAAAAAAAAATCTTTTGAAGAAGTTTGAAATGGTGAATCTAGGTGAGATCCAATATATTTTGGAGATACAAATGAATCATATTTGACAAGACCAAACAATTTATTTAACACAACATAAATACATTGTGGGTATATTGAGGTGCTTTGGTATAGCTAAAAGTAAGCTAGTGCAAACCCCTTTTATTACTAGATATGGGTTTTCAAAATGATGTAGATTTGTCCAAAAGTAATGTAGGTTGTTTTGTTTGAAAATGTTGTTGTGAGTTTCATGTATGTAATGGTATGTACAAGACTTAATATTACTCAAGTAGTGAGGGTTGTGAACCAATTTATGGTTAATTATGGGCATCTTCATTGAATTGTAGTGAATTTTTTTTTCATTGTTTAAAAGACACAATGGATTTTGATATGCATTTCAAAGGAAACATTCAAAATGTTATTATGGGCTAGACACATTTTGATGGGAACATAAAAAGTTAAGCACATTTTGATTGGAATGTAGGTAATAGCTAGGTTTTTAATTGGAACTTTAAAAACTAGGTGCATTTCAACAAGAATGTAAACAATAGCCAACACTAAGCCAAACACAATAGGCCATGTGCACTTTGATGAAAATATAAGCCATAAGCACTAAGGTTTTGACAAGAACATAAAAGGCCAAATGTATTTCAAGGGGAATGCAAGGCATAGTTAGGCTTACCATGCAAACACAAAGGGCTAGATGCATTTTGATGGGAATGTAAACCATAGTTAAGATAAAAGGTTGTGTACATTTTAATGCCAACATAAACCATAGCCAAGGCTAAGCGAGTTCCAAAAGGGGCATAACCCATAGTCAAGGTCATGCACATTTCAATGGGAATGTAAACCATAGCCAAGGTCAAAAATGTTTTGAAAAGGGTGTGAGCCATAATGAGGGCCAAGTGTAATTCAATAGGAATGTAAGCCATAGCCAAATCCAAGTGTGTTCCAAAAGGGGCATAAGTCATAATTGAAAAAAACACACAAATGTTTATTATGATGCAAATTGGACTAACAATGTTGATGGTTGTTGGTCCACATTAAATTATGTTTTCTTATGAGACAATGGAATTATTGATTGGAGTAGCAAAGAACAACCATGTATTGTAATGTCATCAATAGAAGTTGAATATACAACAACTTTTGAAGTAACAAAACAAGTAATGTGACTTTCATCATTATTTGAAACAATTATTAACCAAACGTAGATAAAATCATTTGTTATATATGATAACAATTAAAATTATATATATTTATTGAAAAACCGAACCTTTTATGCTTGCACAGAACATATCAAAATTCATCATCATTTAACATGAAATAAAATTGAAGATGATTTTATCAGGTTGACATATTGGAACACAAAGAATATGAATGTAAATATATTGACCAAAACATTTTCTATTGACAAACATGAACATTTTAGATATTTAATAGGCATATAATATGTTAGAATGGGAAGACTCAAAAAGAAATATGTTAAATTAGACCATGGTACATATGACTAGAGGGTTTATTTTATGAAAATGTGGCAAATTTTTCCCAAACGTTAACAAAATTAGTAGAATTTACAAAGGAAAAAAAAATTCCAAAAATTTCCCAAATTTTTAGATGAAAAAGGCAACAAAAATTTTTGCGAGGAAAAAAGGTCAGTGTGTATGACCTTCCACAAAAAAGGGCCCAAAAAGACCCAAAAAGCTCAAAAAACAATTATATTAAATTTAGACAAAGGGTACCTATGACCCACCCAAAAAGGCCCCTGGGCAGAGCGTCCAAACTGCCCTGCTGCAGGCTTCTGAGAAATGGGGGCAAAAGGCTCCATCCGCGGCTTTTGTACGTCGTCGCTTTGGCTGCCTAACAGCCTTTTGTTTATAGGCGAAATTTCGCCAAATTTAAAATTTAAAATTCGAAAAGGTTGTAATTTTGGAGCTTTTCAATTACCAGAAGTGAGGGAATTTTTTAATAAAATCTCCAGATTTCTATATTTGGTCTTCAGTGTCTCGCCAAAAATATTAAATGATGATTAAAGATTGTAACTTCATATTTGAGTTATAGCCAGGTTTGGCTAAATCTCCTTAGGTAAGGATGATCACCATTTTGACTACAAACAAAAATCCCTAAAGAAAACATTTTGAGCAGGGTTTTGTCCTTTTTTTTTTTTGGTGGCGAATTTTCCCAACCCTAAACCATTAACTCAAAAAAATTTAGAATTCTTTTGGAAAGTCTCGTTTTTTTTGGGTGTAAATTCACAAAAAATAAAATAAAATCTCAAAACTTTTGACACCACAAAATTGGGGGAAAAAAAAGAAAAAAAAAGAAAACCTAACTTTGGTGGTGAGCCCTCCTTGGACGTCGTCGTCGTCTCGGCTCAATCCTGGAACTTGGCTGCTTCCAGTTCAGGAACGCCACGTGCAGATCACAAACAGCAGCCACGAAACGGGACTCGCTAGAGAAGAAAAAAAGGGCAAACAAAGCTCCCGTCTTGTGGAGTTGAGCAAGCCCACGTTAGTTGCTACATCTCGGAACTTTCTTTTCTTTCTTTCTTTCATGTTTCTCGGAACGAATACATATCTCAATGTGCTCTTTTTCTTTCTTGTTTTCCTGCGGCCCTTTCCCTACATTTTAGGGAAAGGACAGCACCTCCAGCGGTGCTTGGTATGTGATCCTGGATAGTAAAATTGGATGAAGCAAATCCAAAGTATGCAGGTTTACCTCAGGAAAATCGTTTTGGCTCCACATAATTGGGCGCGTTGCCGTGGCCGGTGAAAGGACTGTAATAAATATGATCTAACTCCGGCTCAGTGTTTCTCTGAATGGCCCATCGTAATGATTCGTTCAGGTGGTTTGCTATTTGGTGTCCCCCACCTATTTGCTGTGCCCGTTTCAGTTTTATGGGTGGGATTGCAAAAGAGTACTAAACTTGGATGTGAAAAATATTTTCCCAGGGTCACATACTGAGCACCGCTGCAGATGCTCTAAGCCCTTTCCAACTGTCCATTGCCACCAACTTTGCATAAAAAGAGTTCAGCCTCAACCTCAAATCTTTGTAACAAGTCATAATTCCTGTATGCATGCGCATTGTGCTAGCTCTCCAAAGTGTATTACTATATTCATCTGTTCGACTTTGCAGCTAGCAGGACAAGGTCACCAGCTTAACTTGTTTCTTCTTCTTCTTAATTCAGTGTGAGGCTTGAGCATATATCATCACCCTTATATGTAGTGTGTGCATTCGTAGAAAAAGAAATAATATGTGCAGCTCATGAGAACATTTTCTTTGAAGATTATCGAACAACTCTAGTACCCAATTCGGTTAAATTGCATTTGAACTTGTTAGCATATATTTTTTTCCTGATCCAGTCTCAGTGACTCGTCTGCTTTGTGTAAGTGCTCATGATCAGTCTCCAGGCTGCAATCAATCTTCTCTGAATTTTTTTCTTCTGTCTGCATTGACAGGACGTCGCGGGGCGTTGATTTGTTGTGGCAGACATAATCATGGCAGGTTGTTATAGCTACTGTTGTATGCTAGCGATCGTCCTTCTTGCAGCAGCAGGAGTACTGCCGTTATCACGAGGACAGCAGGTGGGCTCATTTCGATTTTGAGTCATTCCTGATCTAGATATGTAGTAGTGCAACTGAATTATATATAGATCTGCATGTGTGTTAATTACAAGCGCCGAGTCCTGAGATTAGATTGAAGGTTTCAACATTAGGACAGCTTGATCATTACCTGAAATCAAATTGAATCCACCTGCTGCATGCAGAGTACTTCCAATATAACTTTGTTTGAAGCAGTGGCAGCGACTCCGCAGCTGAGCCTGCTTGGCACAGTGGTTGAAGAAGCTCATTTAACAAGTGTCCTGAACAGCACCATTCTTGGGAATGTCACTGTGTTTGCACCCGACAACAGCGCCTTCAATGGCACCAACGGCTTGATCGCTCTACTCAACGCCTCCGGCACCAACTTGAGCGCCGTAACTGCAGCGTAAGAAGAGATTGAAGCCCAAAATGCATGTTCTCATTGTGTAGACCTGCATGTTGCATTAGTAGGGACACCTGAACTTAGGATTCAGCTTCAGAATTCCAAATTTCAGCTGGGGTTTTCAAGCCCTGGGTGAGCTGCAGCATGCTTTGTCTGTGGAGATCATGAATTGATGCATCGAAGCTTTGACACACGAGTTCGTGTCCTTGACATGAGAATTGGGTCGGGTGTGAGCACTGAGCCTGCTCTGGTTGATTGGTTTTGGTCATGTGGTGCTGCAGTGGCAAAACAACCAGTATTTTGCTGTACCATATAGTCACAAAACCTTATACTGCAAGTCAGCTGACGAACGGCCTGAGCCTGGAAACAGAACTCAAAGGCTACAGTTTGACAGTCTCCATCAACAGCACAGGATCTGTAAGACAGCTTCAATTAGTCTTGTACTCAAGTTGATCTTCATGAAGATTTCTCCCTAGCTCGTGTTCATGATAGCATGTCTCCTTCCTGGAATCCATCTCATGAAAACAGATCTCAAATGGATGGATTTCAGGCAGATTTCAGATGGATTTCAGGTGATTTTTAGTGGGATTTTGAGGTGGATTTATTTAAATTTTTGTGTCAAAGCCTGACCAAGTACAACATAATGCTCATTGCAAATTGCAATTCACAGAAAATTATTTCAATTTACTACCTGACAGTGTATCTAATGTTTACAAGTGATCTAATTATGATTATATAATATCCTCTTCATTGTCTTCATGATTTTCTCAAGCTTCAGACAGTCACACCCAGTTGCTTGCTTATTGTGTTGGCTTGACAGTTAAGAACTTGAACATTTATAGTTCTGTCTTTGTAGCATGTACATTGGAGATTAATTTCAGGCACTGTGGCAATTATATGGATCCTGAATTACTTGTGGGTGATCTGCTGGACAGGTTGTGATTGTTGGTGGAGCCAGTAATGCCACTGTAGTGACTCCTAATATTCAAGTAGGTGGCTCAGTGGTTCATATTATCAATGCTGTGTTACTCCCTGGTGCACTATCTACAATTCCTACTCAAAACACCATAACAGGTAATTGATCAGCTTCTTTCTCCTTATGGCCACTTAACCATGACATAATTTGAGCATGCTGTCTTTCTTATATAGATCAACATACATAAATGAGCTTCTCCATTCAATGACCACTTTTTATAGACTTGTATTAGATTTTTATGGCTCATGTCATATTTGTCAAAAATGAGTCACGAAATTGTGATTACACCCATCACTATGATCTTTTTCTTTTTGTCCATATGTAACTCCAGAAAACATCGGAAATTTTCATTTTTTTCCAAGACAAGATACTTTAGTTTAGTAATTTGCAAGGCAGCATATTAAGTCTACTTAAGGTAGTATTATTAAGAGGTCATGGATGATTAATTACTGCTCGGAGAGGAAGGGTCTTAGAGTAAATTTTTTGCACATGTATGTCTAGGAGCCCATGTTCATGAAGAATTTATAGAAATTAGATAATTCACATGTGGCAAGATGGTTGATTTCAATTGATCTTGAATAAAAGACCTGTGAAATCTTCTTCTTCTTGCTGAAATGAAATTGAGATCTACCATTTAACAATTTAGAACATTGAATAAATCTATTTTGAGGAATCTGAAGCATACATTTGCTATTAAGAAATTGAGCTTCTGGACGGTGTCAAACTCCTGATGGTACAAGTGAGAATATTATACTCTGGGACACAACCAAACTTGGAGTTGTCCACTCGGGATTCAAGTGACACATCTTTTTCGATAAATGTGAATTTCCAGTGTACAACCTCATTCAATGAATTATTGTTGTTAGAAGCTAATTGGGCAACTTGGTAAATCTCTCTGCAAATAGGATTGGGTTAGCTGAATTTCATAGGACTTGAATATGTTACACTCAAAGTTCTATAGGATGAAAATTTTGCTCTAGTGACCTACACATCCAATTCCTGTAGTTTAGATATGCAAGACACTCAGTTGGACACATGAATTTGCAAAATTTTGTCTAATGCTCATTGTCATGCCAGACCTCAATGTCAACATTTTGAAAATCAAATGTGGTTTTTGCAGGCTCTTCTAGTGCAGTGTCAAATCAAGCAATCAGTAGCACATTACTTCTTGGGTTAGTTGCAACAGCAACTTCAGTGCTGCTATTGTAGGCCAATTACAACTCCAGTTCTGCAGATGTGAGGCTACTTTCACAACATAGTGTGTGTGAGTGTAGAACTCTCTGTAAGTCATAAGTACTTGGGGTATGTTTCAATATGACCTAATTCATTAATACCTTCTTTTTGTGTCACAGTGTCTTCTAGGCTCACAAACTTTGGTTGTTCTGCACCTTTAGACTTCCAAACTTTTCTAAAATTAAAACATTTGAGTATGAGCTTCTCATGGGGATGAATTTTCCATATCAAAATATTGGATCTTGCCCCACATATGTCACGGAGTTCTGTGTGAAGACCAGTGTTGGCCAGTTCCTTGAGTTGCAATGTTGAACAGGTACTCGTTTTATGAAGTCCGCACAAAAACTAAACCATGGTTTTCTTTAGAGGATTTTTCAAAGTTTATATTTTTGCATGGTGATATATTTGAGTTTTCATAATTCTTCTTTTGCCTTAAGAAACCTTTTAATGTAAATGGCAAGGCCATAGTGGGACACACCCCCTTGCTATAGATAGTGATTAGTTTTCATTTGTTATAAAACGAACTACTCATGGATTTTTTCATCTTGGGTAATGTGTAGTGTGCACATGGAATTGGACTTTGTTTTCAAATTGGGCTCAAAAGTTCTGGACTATCAGAGTGATTTCACTTTTGGTGAAAATTTGCAAGTTTTCAATCTGAAAATTTGATTTTGACCTACACCATTGATTCTTTTATGAAAAGAAATGGCCAACATCATTTGACTTCAAACCATGAAAAAAAAAATCCTTAAATTTTAATAAAAGGTTCCAATAGATAGCTAATAATATAAAAGGATGAATAAATGACAAAGGAGCTATAAAAAAAAAGTTGGATAAGAGAATAATCATTCACAATCGAGGACTTGTTTATGTTTTATCATTTGAAATCACAGGAATCACAATAAGTTGTTCCTTTTCAAACTCATATGAATGTTAAGAAACCCAAATTAAAAATTTATTTGAACTTATTTTAGGTTCTAGTTTTAATATACAACTTAAAAAGTGAATAGATGTTGCATTAGAAAGCAACAAAGCATGCTGATGCACAAAGCATTTTCAAAAGGACTCATACTATAAAAGCATTTGATGGTTTTAAATTTTATTTAAAATTTTTAAATAATAAGAACCTATTAAACACACTCAAAAAAAAATTTCAATGTAAAAATGTGTAATTCTAAAACTTAAAATTCAAAATACGTTTTAAGAAATATTTCAATAGCTAGAGGTACATGATTTTTTGCCTTGTGATGTACATAAATGGAAAGTGTGATGTGCACCTACCCCAATGATAGTATTTGATTCCAAGTTTCATTTCAAATTGCAAATCTATCATCCATGATCTATGTATTTTCCACCCACAACATTGAACACAATGCTAGCCCTAGATCTTGAAAGAGTTGAAAATCTTGATCCTCAAATGTTACTCAATGTTCAACAAATTGAATGAAATCAATGCACATTGTAAACTCTAGGATTATCAAGCCTCAAACCTTAAATTGTGAAAGCTTAAACAACAAAAAAATCACACACAAAATCCACATTATGAGGTCTTAGGTAACAAAAATTTGAAAACTTTTGAGTTTTGACCTTTGGCGAAGCATTCTTACAAATGGGAGAACAAGTGACAAAGGATTTTGTGAAAAGGGGATGGGTTTGGTGAATAGCCCACATTTGAGGAGAATAAGTAACAAGGATCGAGTGATGAAGATGCACAAAATGACAATGAGAGGGGTTCTCCTAACATACCAACACTCCTCCTTCCTTGTCAAGGTGAAAGATTTTGGAGTTGAGGGTGAATCTAAGTGATATTTTAAGGTTTGACAATCCTTTTGGGAGAAAAGTGCTAGATTTCATCATTGAAATCCATGCATACACATGGTGGCTAGCCCTTATATTACCATACTCCCTGATTGGATTTGAGAACAAAGTGTGGAATAATTAATTAAATTTTAAATCTTAACTTCACCACTTTATTTTCTAATTCTGAAAATTTTGGTAGGTAATGGTAATAAATAACAATAAACACAATTCTACCAAGTTTGTGAGATTGTCTAGCAACCTTTATTTTAAGGATTCTTGGAAGTAGCCTATGTGGTGATTGTGCATTTGAGTCAATATCTTAAGTGGCTAGAATCAAATGTTCAACATCTTTTAAGTGGTTACTTATAAAAAAATCAAGAACATATGGCAATTTGAGCCCTTGGAAAACAGATGTATCTAGCTATTGCAAGTTACATCTTGTATATGAACAATAGCTATTTCAAGTTTGATAGAATTGGGACTTAGGTGACATTAAAAATATTTGTGAAGCCTTTTGGTGAGATGTGAAAGATTGGAGTGACCATTTTATTTTGCAACATCAGTGAGTGAGGGAGTTGAACCCTTGTTTAAAGGACATTGCACCTAGTGGCAACACATGATCTAACCTACAAACCACACATTAGATATCATGAAAAAAATAATCTAAATTTAGGAAGAAGAATTTTACCTAATACCTAATGTCCATTGCCCAAGCCCCATAGGCCAAATTGGTCAACATCATGGAAATTGGGGTTCTTTGAAGATGTAGAATACTTTTAAACTTGCATTTGGTTGCCAACTCCCAAGTAACCAATGACCACACAATGACAACAATAAACAATGAACATAGCATCAATGATCATTGGTGTGAAAATGCAAGTTCTAACTTCTAACACATTACAAGTTGGAAAACCAAAAATGCCACAATTGACAATTAAATGAAAAGTTCAAAAATGACAAATGATAAAACAAATACCATTCAGGTAGTAGCAAAACTTTTAAAAATGGGCCAAACATGCTTAACATTAACATTGTAATGAAAAATTAATTAGGTTTAATGGTGTGCATAGTTGTCATAACTACTATAGTTACCAATATGGGTAGCCATAATGCTTTCCAAAAAAAGTTGCGCATCAAATTAATATTTAATGCCTTTGAGCCATTAAAAAACCACTTAACTTAGTGTGCTTGGTGTCACTATGTAATGTGTAGTGAACCTCAACTAGCCATGATCCAAGGTCTATTTCAAGCCAAAAGACCACTTTGTGTTTTCTTCATTATCCATGTTGTGATGGCGTCATGATAAGGAAATGTATTAATTGTGTAGAAAGGTTGCACATACATGCAAACCACCAAATCCAAATGTTCACACAACCTATTTTACAATCTTGTCCTAATGAAGGTGAGTGTTCAAAAAATCCTTTCATCCTCCACAAAGCCCATAATTTGAACCACCGTTAACTTTGCCACCTTCATAAATTCATTGAGGCGGGCACATAACAATGCATTAGAAGACAACTTCTTCCAAAGCCTTGACAAAGGATTCAGATCCATGGGCTAGTCCATAGCCCATTGTGCATTAAATAACATTGTGATCTTGAAGAAAAAACATTACAAGTCTAAAATGTCTACATCAAAAACTATCAAGATCCATGTTTGTGTTGGTCCAAGCTTTTTGGGTTGACAATAAAATCCTTTTGATAGAGCCAAATGCATAGGGAAGGTTTCCTCACATGAAGATTTCAACCAATATTGTGGATAAACCACCTTTAAAGCATCCATCACCTCTTGTGCAAGAAACCTTTTTTCAAGCTCCTTCCTAACTTTAATTGTTGCTTCAGAGCACTAGTGTTAAACATCATTCATAGTTTGTTGGAAAAGGGCATGAATCATAGGAACATAGAACAATGTCTGCGGATAATGAAATTGCATCATAATGGAAATCTTAACAATACAAAAACATAAGTTTTCCATACTTGTGTTCAAATTAGGTGCCCATTCATGCACCACCACATCTAATGTCCCAATCAAAAAGTTTTGGTATCTAGTGAACACATCATTCATGTAAACAACCTAGGGACCATTGTATTAAGAATACAAACTTGCTTAGCAAAATTTCACATAAAAAAGAAAGTCACAAATAGAACATTGCCGAGATTGTGAAATTTTAATAAGCTCATTCAACCCTTCAAGCATTGGCATCAAACAAGACAACCTCAACATTACCTCCAACTCACACATAAGTTGAAGGTTATGGGCAACTTGTGAGATGGTGGTAGAATCCTAATGCATCTTTAGGACCAAGGCTTTGTACTCACTTAACACTTTTTTTGTTGGGAGTAACATAGAATTCCATCGAGTCTTAATGTTCTTGAGAATGTGTTGTCCCCCAGTTTCCACGATGTTAGCCATTTTGACAAACTTTTGAGTTCTTTTTAGGCTATGAGAAAAGTAGGCATACAAGCTTTGTAGCACATTTTCAATTTTCCCTATAATGGCCAACTTTAAAAGAGTTTGCACTACCAAAATTGTGTGCTGGTTCATGCAATGTACTCCAATCATGAATGGAGCATTCTAGTCCTTCAATTGCACTATGACCCAAGTTCTAACACCCTAAAACACATTGACACCATCAGCTCCAAATGTAGTAAGCTTTGATGCCATTATTTCTTGAATTAAACCACCATATAAAACCATGGCATCCACAAGAATTCTTTTTAGATTATGTGAAGTGGCCCCATCAACCACTTGTTACAGGGATAACAACAAAGGGGTATGCTACCAATTTTCAACCACATATGCATGGATGGAAACCCAAGACTATTGATCCAAGATTGTAAGTTCATCACAAGAAAAGGAAATAGACTTGGCAGCTTGAATCAAATCCCTAGTTTTCTTCACCACTAGTTCATGCATGTAATTTGCCATTTCCCAACCAACTGAATTAAACCAATGGGTTCTTGGGAAATCCTTCACATCAAGAAACTATAACAACTTGTTCATATTTTCATAGTTTGTCATAGGTCTACCTTCATGTACCATGAAAAAACAAACATAAAATTGAACCAATTTTTTGTTCCTTTTTGTAGCAACACCATGAAAGACTTAACTAACTATTGTGTTTTCTTAACATTTGCATATAGAGGTGCCATCTTTGACAAGGTAAATAATTAATGGACAAGAACTTTTAAAATGATTAGTGATGGGACTAATGGTTGACCAACCCTAAACCTAAATCATAAACAAATGAACAATAATGGTTACTTGGATAGAATTACTATGGCTACTTGCATTGAATGGCTAAAATTACCTGTATTCAACAACTATGGTTGCTTGCACTATGCATTAAGTATTGCTTGTAATTGAACATTGAACAATCATGGTTCAAGTTCGACTTGAAGGTAAATGATTACACAAGAATGTGACCTTAATCCCAAATAGTCACAGAATTCATGTTTATGATAATTTAGCTTAGGCTAATTGCAACCAAACAAGTTTTAGACTCATGACAATCACGTTGGCTTAAGTTTAAGCTAATCATGAATCACAATCCTAATCCCACATCAATCATAGTTTCACAATGACGAACTCACAAGGTGGAACTCAAATGTAGGCAAGAGGAATGGAAACTCAAGAAAGTGTGCACAATGCACTACATACTATTCAAGCGCAAGTAAGAGGAACATAAACTTAAGAAACTTGTGTGCATCATGCACAATACTCACAACGATGGACTCACAAGGCAAAACTCAAGCAAGGTAAGAGGAACAAAAACTCAAGAAAGTGTGTAGAGTGCACTAAAATCATGACGACAAATTCACGAGTCACAAGGCGAAATTCAAACATAGCAAGTAAGAGGAATAAAAATTCATATCGTTGAAAGTAGAGAGTCAAAGACCTAAAAACAATACCTCAACAACAAAATCCACATTCATGAGAAGAACTCAATTCATATAGCATTGTTCCAAACTCCAAAGTCCAATAGCAACCCTAGGGAATCCTCCTAGCTCCATCAATGATCCTCCGCAAAAGGATTTGTTAAACTTGAATTCTATTATGCAATTGCATAGTCCAAACTACACTCTACACACAATTCAAGTTCACATCGCATTGTGTAGTGTGTAAAAATGATCAAACATCAATGTCCGGCTCTTGGCTTTCAAACTCCAAGTTCCAACATGTGCATTGTGAACATTCAAGCCGCAAGGTTCAACAGGAAAACAAGTACAAGAAAAACCTTGAAGGTTTTAGGTTAGAATCAAATATGGATTCTAAAGGACTTAATTTGATTCCTCATTGCTTGCTATTTCACAATTCAATGTTCATGAGTCATAACTCAACCCGTAGGCCATCATTGCCTTCAAATCTCCAAACTCCAGAATCCAATCATAATGTTCAAAACTTCATAGCTTCACCTTGGTCCCTTTTTAACTTTGCTAATGTTTTTAACTACAACAGGATTTGCTTCTAAGTTATGGTGATCCTACTTATTGTTCTGTAAGCAATGATGGTGAGAGTTCCCATTTGGTAGGTGAAAACAACCGACGACTAGGACTGAAGCAATGAAAGTGTTTTTGACAAGGTGAACCATGAAAGTTTTGGTCTAGCCTTTCAACGAATTTGCCTTAAAAATTTGATTTTTTAAAGCTTAGAGGTAGGAGCTATGCTTTTGAGGTCAAAATATGGCAATATTTCACCACTAAAATAAACATTGCTCTCTAGTATGTCTTAACTAACTTAATTTTAAGTTCAAGAACTCTTTTAATGTTTGCAGTTCAAACTTGACAATGAATATCTTATAAATTTTAATTTTAATTCTTTTTGCCACAGATAACAAATAATTTTTCAAAAATTCAACAAAACAAAAATAAATTAATTCATGCCAAAATCAGTCAGGGACTACAGTAAATAGAGAAATCTGGCCATTTGTCAGCCAATAAGAGAAACACTGCTGATAACGCACCCCAAAACCTCAAAAACAATTAGGTTTGTGCAAACCAAGGCACCCATGACCCACCTAAAAAAAACCCCCAAAAAGTCTCAACAGATTTTGTGTTAAAATTGGACCAAGGTACCCATAACCCACCCAAAAAACCCCAGAAGCCTCAAAAACATTTCTGTAAAAACTAGACGAAGGTGCCTATGACCCACTCCCAAAAAAAAAACTCCCAAAATGATCCCAAAGCCTCAAAAAAAACATCTGTCTAAATTGGAGCAAGATCTATGTCTTTTACCCACCCCTAAAGCACACGTAAAGCACAGCCTGGATTTTTCCTTTGTTTTTTCAGGCCCCTTTACCAGGCAGCCTGAAGAAACCTGTTTTCATCAAGACGGATCTTCGGCCATGGAAGGTACCAGCCAGGGCTGGACTGGGAACTTCTGACCAGCGGAAGGTACCAGCCAGCCTGTCACTATTTCTTAAAAATGCAAAAATCCCAGCGCTGCTGTAAGTAGGAAAACAGCTTAAGTAATTGAAAACTGTACCTTCCGAAATGTGGAAGGCCTGTCAGACAGGCTGTATTGAGCCTTCCACATTTCGGAAGGTACAGTTTTCAAACTCAGCAATCTATCTTTTGCATATTTGCACGGTTTTTAACATTTGATCAGCTTTTGTCTTTATCTATACAGGGAAGCGGAAAGAAAAATCACCGCTCGTCTTTACGTAGGGGAAGGGTCTGAATATAGACCCTTCCAGATTTTTGACCCGTTCGCTCGGCCTTCTAACGTGGGGCTGCCATCTCAAATCCGGAAGGGTCTATTTTCAGACCCTTCTCCTATACAAAATAAGCCCCCAAGCCTCCAAACGGCCATTACTTGCGTCGTATCGGCCGTGGAGCAACGCCTTGTCCGGCACCTTGGGGCCGCCCCGCTGCAGCTTTCTCAGAAATGGGAGCCCAAGCCACGACGCACAAGAAAGGCTCCATCAGCGGCTGTTGTGCGTAGTCGTCGCTTTGGGTCCCATCGATCGCAAGAGGGGCCTTGGTTGCTTCCAGTCCAGGATTCACGCCAAGTGCAAATCACAAACAGCAGCAGACACGAAGACGGGAGTCGCGAGAGAACTAAAAAGAGAAAACAAAACTCCTGTCTTGTGCAGGAGTAACTGCATGAACGTCTGCATTGAGCGCTCCTGAGTCTCCAGGCTGCAATTTGTTCTCGATTGATTCTTATATCTCAATTGCGTGAATTCTCTAGTCTTCACAGGACGTCGCGGGGCATTGATTTGTGGTGGCAATAATAATCATGGCAGCTTGTTATAACTACAGTTGTGTGTTACCCATTGTCCTCCTTGCAGCAGCAGGAGTTATACTGCCGTTATCACAAGCACAGCAGGTGAGCTCATTTCGATTTTTGAGTCATTCCTGGTACAGATCTCCCGTAGTTTGTGAAAGAACTCTATATAGATCTACACGTGTGTGTTACAAGCACCCAGTCTTGAGATTGGATTGAAGGTTTCTTATAAGGACAGCTTGATCATGACCTGAAATCAAATTGATTCCACCTGCTGCATGCACAATTGCGATATAATTACTTTGTTTGAAGCAATGGCTAACGAGCCGAATCTGAGCATGCTCGTAACAGTGATTGAAGCAGGTGGCCTCATGTATGGGAAACCCGCTGGGGAATGTCACCGTGTTTGCACCCAACAACCAGGCCTTCATTCGCGCCAATGGCTTTTTCACTCAACTGTATGTCTCCGGCACCAACTTGAACGCCATAGCTGCACAGTAAGTAAGGGTCTCTTTCCATTAGGCTGCTGTGATCACAGTTTGACTCCCAGCTATCACAGCTCCTTCAATTGATAGAGCTGTGAGATGACTGTGAGCAAAGCTTAGAATTGAAATAATGGAAAGATATCCTAAGATATATCTATCTATCTATATATATATATATATAGATTATGCTCGGCTGCCTTAACTGCGAAGTACTAGTTGCAGACAGGTTTCTTGAGCGCTAGCTGCTGATCCTAGTGGCACATCAGAAAGAAAAAAAAGCTTCCCAATTGTGTACCATCACAGAGATTGAAGCCCAAAATGCATCTTCTCATTGTGTAGACCTGCATGTTGAATTCCTAGGGAAATCTGAACTTAGGATTCACATTTATAATTGCTGCACGTGCAGCTTGGTCTTTCAAGACCCATGAGCTATAATATGAATATTTGTCTCATGATTATCATCTGATACATCATCTTTGACATGAGAATTCGGAATTGGGTGTGAGACTCAGGGTTGATTGATTTTGGTGAAAATCATGTGTGGTGCAGTGGTAATAACAAAGCAGCCAGCATTTTGCTGTACCACATAGTATCAAGCCCTTATGTTGCAAGTGAGCTCTTGGACGCAGCAGATGCTCATATGTTGCTGCAAACAGAACTGAGCGGCTACAATTTGACAGTCTCCACCAGCACAGGATCTGTAAGAAACACTTCATGCCTAAATCCTGAAGTCAAGATCAAGATTCATGAATATCTCCCCGTGAGCTGCTGCTGCTACTGTTCATGATAATATAGCAATGTTCTCTCCTTCCTGAAATCCACATGCCTGAAAATACATCTCAAATAGATGGATCAATTCAGCTGGATCATTTTCATAAAATTTTGTGCAATGGGTCCAAGTACTTAATTTGCTCATGTTGCAATTCACAGAAAATTATTTCAAGCTATGACCCTACAGTGGATTTGAGCTTAGAATTAAGCACTTTGTATAATATAAGTGTTCACGACTTCACTTCCTCAAGATTTAATGATATTTTCCAAGTTTCATTGTCCTTGGAAGTTTCAAACAGTTATGTACACCCAGTTGCTCAATCAGTGCATGTTGGATTCAAAGTTAAGAACTTGTTTATAAATATATGCAATTGTTGTATGTGCATCCAAGATTAAACTATGGCAATAATTATATTGATCCAAGCTGGCCATGAGTTTACTTACAGTGGGTGATCTGGTGGACAGATTGAGATTATAGGTGGGGCCAGTAGTGGCACTGTAGTTCAGTCTAATGTTAAAGTATGCGACTCTGTGGTTGTTCATATTATCAATGCTGTGTTACTCCCATCTAGTCCACTATCTACAATTCCTTCTCAACCTTCACAAAATGAACCAGGTATATTGATCAGCTTCATTTTTTTTCTACCTGCTTCACCATGACATAATTTGAGCTGAAATCCCTTTCTTATACAACATGTTTGAGTTTGTCGAGTTGAACAATTCTTTTGGACTTGTATGGGACTTGTATAGAGTGTTATATTTGCCAAATGAGCCAATATATCATGCATGTACGGTCATGACCATGATTTTTTTTCCTGTCCATATGTAAGTAGTCCAAAAAACAAGGAAAATTAGTATCAATTTTTTTCCAGGACAAGTCTATATTGTACTGTACAATTCAGTAAAAATTTGCAAGGCGGCTTAAAACTCCAGTGATTGGGTTTTAGAAATTGCCAGTAGAAAAAACCAGGATCTACCATTGAACAATTTTGAGCAATGTAGACTTTGCGGAATCTTAAGCTTACATTTGCTATTAAGAAATTGAGCTTCTGGGTGTGAAACTCATGCATCTGGTACAAGTGAGAATATGAAACTCTGGGACAGAACCAAACCAGCTGTCCACTAGGAGTTCTTGAAGCCACAAATCTTTTTCAATTTGTGAATTTCCAGTGTATTGACTAAATTATTGTTGTTGGAAGCAAAATCGGTAATCTGATAAATCTCTTTGCAAATAGGATTTGGGTTTCTGAGGACTTGAATATGTTACACTCAGTTGGACACCTGAGCCCATGAATTTGCAATTTTTTTTCTGGTACTCGCTTTCATGCCAGAGACAAATGACAAATTCTGAAACTCAATCAAAATATGTGGTTTTTGCAGATATTGGTGCAGGGTTAGATCCAGCAATCAGTAGCACCTTGCTTCTTGGGTTGGTTGCAACAGCTGCAACATCACTGCTGCTATTGTAGGCCAATTTCAAATCCAATTCTGCAGACTTGGAGCTACCTTTCACAGGTCCAATTTGGGAGCATGTTCATATTACTCCAATTTGGTGACCCAGTTCAACAACTGGCTAAAGGGAATTTTCACTTGATTTAGGAAAGGGACGAGTGTGTGTGAGTGCAGAAAGTCTCTCTAAAGTCATTCATACTTGGGATATGTTTCAATATTCATGAACTAATTCATTAATAACTTCTTTTTGTGCCACAGTCTTCTAGGCTCACAAACTTTGAAGGTTCTTCTGCACCTTTCAATTCCCAAACTTTTCAACCATTAAATCATTTGATTATTCTTCTAATGGGGATGAAATTTTTATATCAAACATTTCATCTTGTTCAATAATATCATGGAGTCATGTGTGGCGACTAGTGTTGACAAGTTGCCCAGTTTGTAGTGTAGCCACCCTCTTGGGTAGAATCAACACAAGAACTGAATGAAGTATGGAGCTAACTTTTGGCTAGAATTGGAACCTTGAAAAAAAAGTCTTGATCAGACGTTCAAGTTCTTTAGATAAGCAAGTTGAACCTTTTTTCTTAAGAGTTGACCTTGTAATTAGTGATAAGTCTTAATTAGTTATAAAACTTTGTACTTATACAATCCCCAACACTCTTCTTTTTTGTGGTGAAATTTCACCAAAATGAGAAATTAAAAATTAAGTAATAAGTGATTTTGGAGGTTTTCAATCAACAGAAGTGAGGGGGCAAACAAAATTAAAATTTGCCAAATTTTTTAACTTGGTTTTCAGGGTGTAGCCAAAATATAGAAGGATGATTAAAAATATTGGATTTCATATTTGTTTTATAGCCAGATTTGGCTAAATCTTCCTAGGGATGCTTGTCACTTTTTCTACATTGTCCTATGCATGATAGCCACTTTAAACTAGACATAATTTGATTCCCAGTTTTAATTTGTCATAAAACAACGTACCCACACAATTTTCCAGTCTTGAGCAAAATGTTGTGTGGGCTTGAAGTTGTTCTAGCAACAAGCTAGAAGCCAATGTCTAAATATGGAGACTTGAGGACTTTCTACCTTGAAATATGGTGACTGTGGTCAAATTTTCCTAAAAGCATCCTTTGGGGCCTTCTCAACCCCTTTTATTTGTCATGTGGTGGCAAAAAATTGTCACCAATAGAAACACTCATCTTAAACTATGAAATGGATTTTTATGGAAACGAAATACCCAATATCACCAAATTTCAAACCAGAAAAGAAAATAAAAATCACCAGATTTCTATAAGAGGTTCTAATCACTTTTTTGTTTTGGTGAATTTTCACACCTTGTTGACCAAAACAAATCAAGTGCAACTCAAATAAAGGATTTTTTGTGAAAAAATGTGCTAAAGCTGCCAGATTGGGGGGATTTGTTTTTCTTTGAAATCATCATATTTAGACAATAGGTTCTAGTAGGTTGCCAAAATATAGAAGGATTCTTAACTCTTTTTTCTACTTTCCTCTCCAACCTATTACCAAATTTGGCTAAGCCTCTTGTGGATGATCATTAGTGTGACCAAATCACAAAATTGAAAAGAAATAACTCGGGTCCAGTAGATAGCCAACAACATAGAAGGATGATTAAATTTCTTTACTTGCATATCTCATTTATAGCCAAATTTAGCTTAATCTTCTTATGGATGATCACCCAATTCAGAGATACATCACAAAATTGAGGGAGGAAAAAAAAAGCATTCCCATGGAGGATGACCAGACACACTCTGGTTTGATGGAAAAACAGAGTTGCAAGGTTCAAATTCAGATAGCAAGTTCAAGTTTGAAAGCCAAGGAGCCTTTGCTGGTGGCTATTTTCTCTCCATCCAAAACACCTTGGATAGAAAATCTGGTGATTCCCCATCTCAGGAAAAGCTTGTAGTGAACCAAACCTATATCAATAAGCATTATGTGAACCCACCATGAGAATACCTTGGTATACTTCTCTACCTCCTTTTCCCTTCTGCCTCCTAAGCTTCAAAACTTCTGACAAAGATTCCCAATTTTTTGTTCAGTGGATGTAATGGTTTCTGAATTTGGTGTTGTTTCTCATTATTTCTCGTTCTCACCCTTCTCTTTTAGTTTGGGTTCATCCCAAAAGTGAGCCATAACTCTTTTTCCTTTCCTAGTGTGAATTTCATCTGTTAGGGTTTCAAGGGTCTTATAGCAGTGTAGAAGAAATTATAGCTTTCTGGACAAAAACCCACCCTCTACATGTTTTCTTCCTTTTTCTTTTCTACTGCTGATTTTGAGCTAGAGTTCATCCCTTGATCAAGTAGCAAAAATATCATGTGCAACTCCTTGCTATAGAGATGCAGATGGACATAATCAAATCCATATATTCAATCAAACTGCTATGTCCATTTTGTTTGTAGCATCAATCTGCAGTTCGGATAATTTGAAAACCCAACAGACATGATACCACTGGAGTGCATCACCAGACCCCAGCTATCTCATTCACTATAACCTTGCACTTACACATTGTAAGATCTCTTGCCATGGATCCAGCTTCTTTGTTTAGTACATCATTGAGGAGCGATGTAATCCTCTTCATGGACTAGACATTGAAAGAGGTAACAATTCCATGGAATTCCCAGAGTTAGTCAATTATGAGAGTTGTCCTTCACAGTCTGCTGCAATGTCATTTTTTCTTCCGGGGATGGTCATCCTGCAATCAAGGTTGAAAGACAATCCAATTACACAATCTGAACCTCTAATGACATGCTTTTTCCTCATCCTAGAAACTTGGTTCGCAATCGTCATCACTCATGGGTTGAGCAGAATCCCAATCACAGGAAAGGGGAAATGCCTGTCAAGTAGGCATACTTCCAACATACTACAATAGATTCAGCATGAATTATAAGGTGACCTTGCAGAGTTCTACAACTCCAGGTGTGTTTATCCCAGTTCTTGAATTTCAATTTAGTGCAAGCAAGCTGGTTGAACACATTTCAGCAGATCATTCTAATCCACTGCTGAAGAATTAAACCTCAGTGTTCTGCAAAGCTCCAGAAGGAGTCCCTGGGGATACTTTCCGAATGCTTTTGTGAATGTTTCCATTGCAATATATTCAACACTAAGAAATGTATCAAACTCAAGGAATTTCATCCGACATAGAAGAGTATGCCTTTGTGCAGATCTGGTTAAACTTGGTTAACAACATTGACAACCCACTCCTTCCCATGCTATTTATTTTCAAACTTTTGTCTTCCCAAACATCCAGATTCCACATTTCAAAAAACAAATATAAAAATTGCTAGCACAAATTGTACAGCAAAATCACAAGAGCTATTGTGGATTGTGTCAATTCTCGCTATTTGATTTGAGTTTGATTGGCATCCCATGTTTTGGACTTCAGGGTGAATGTGATTGCAAGTGAGAGTTATTTACAAGGTAGGTGAATGGCTATGAATATACAGTCTTACGAACTGTAGCATACAATTCAAGTGCACTCCATTGTCCTTCAACAACACTATTACGCTCATCAATGCATGCAGTCTCGAAATCTGGCAAAATGTACATCACCGACAACCTCATCAAATCAGACCATCTCCACGTTACACCCCCATATCTCGGCCTCTACTGGGCTCCAGCTTCCAGTCTTTCCCAGGACCAACATCCGACATAATCTCTCACTTATGTTTGTTTCAACACAACAGAGTTTTCATTAAACTCAGGAAAACACAGCACCAGAACCCTGAGTTTGGTCCAAAACCGGGTGAAATTCCAAAAAAACCTGCAAAACAAGTACATTAGCATTCAACGCCGGCGGGGATGGTGTTGAAACTCAGAAATGCACCATTTCTTTGTGCTAAACTCATTTTCATCTTGTTTTGACCCTCTCTTTCCTTTTTCTTGAGCGCCTCCACTGCTGCTACAAATAGTTTCACTGCTCCTACCTGTACAACTACTATAATTACCTACCTCGAACCTTGTGCATTAAATGCTGAGTTTCAGCATTTCATACCCAGATTTAATAAAATTTCTTTACTTTGCGTACCTCACTCAAAGAGGGGATAGGGGGCAAAAGGAGGCCCAACGACAGGGTGACGTTAAGGAAAACTCTAATGTGAGAGATTATTTGAATATCATCAGCTGGACCAATCATTATCATCGGCCAATCAAAAGCAATCATTTCCTCTTGGCCCTTTTGCAGAAAAATTTATCTTGTGCATAGTTGTAAGTTCAAAGTCCAATTCAACGTTGGGCACATATCACAAATGGGGTGATGACCAGCTAGGTTTCAAGTCGATTCTTGCTCTCAAAATCAACAGGTATTGCAATCTGTGATACTCACCTTCATATTTAAGCTGTCGGTTCTTTGATGAGTGAGAATTAGCAGCTCGACAAAATATTTCTAATACTCAAGTAGTATAAAATGTGAATATTTGGGTTTAATTTTTAAGGTTATGAGTTTATGGGATTAGGGTAAGTAGGGTGGGCAAGACCTAGGTATAGGGATTATGGTACGTAGGGTTTAAATCAAGAGTATAGGTCTAGTAAACTAGTGTTTCAGGATTCTGTGAGATTTAGGGTTTAAGGCAATGCCTAACCAGCATCTAATGATTATCTTGTAGAGGTGGCATCTCCACAAGATTAAAATTTCACTCTCCTTTGTTTTATTTGCAATTTATTTTTTTATTTTCACTGTTTTTTCCTTTTTAGTTTCTTTGTTTATTTATTATTCATTAATTCGTTTTGTTTTTTCTTTCTTTGCTTGCAAGTTTGTCATATGTTGCACTTTAATTTATTTTTCATGGTGACCTTCTCACCCTATTTCACGCTTATTTCATCAAGTTGGACTACTCCTTCATTTTCTTTCTTTTGTTCCTTTCTATTGTTCTTTTTTTCTTGCATTATTGCTCCATGTTCATGTTCTTTCATATTCTTGTTTCATGTTCTTCTTGCTCCTATTTCATGCTCTGATGTTTTGTTTTTCATTTGCTTTTTTGCTCCTATTCATTTGCTTGGTCCAAATCTCTTTCCCAAAAAAATTATTTCTTGTTTGATTCACTACATTTTCTTAGTGCATGTTGCCATGTAAATCAATGAATGTAAGGCTCATGTATTATATTCACTATTTGTTGATGGTAACGAACACATATATTTGCATTTTCAAGGTGTGTCAAATTTAAGCTCTTTTAATAAAAATGTGAGATTAGCTTAAATTGGTAAGGCTATGAAGGAATTGAAATGCGATTGATGTTGGCTTCTTGAGAAATGTTATTATTTTTCCCATGTTAACATATTTTTATACATATAATTTGCTGCACCTTTGATTTTATTGTTAAAATATCAAAATGGAATGTAAAAACATTTTGCATAGAAATGTATACATATTATTTGCAAAAGTCTTATTGCTTCCTCTTCAATGAAGCAAAATTTGTGAAGGGCAGAAAATGAAGCAAGATTGGAATTAGTCATTCAAAGATTAAATGCAAGTTTTGGTGCCATGGATCATCCCTTTTTTGTGCAAAATTTCACCAAAAGGCTCCTTGCAAAGGCTTGTGAGTAAAAACATGAAACATTGAGCCAAAAACCGTGTCAAATCATGTTCAAAACTACACTCTTATTTATATATATATACCTACGTAGTGCCTCTTTTATAACATATTAATCATGGCAAGTTGTGCTTTATGATTAATATGGATGTTGAAAAATCTAAATTGAACCATTGGATCTATTGATTTTGAGTTTGGATTTGAACAAAGGACCTTTAAAGTTGAACATGTGTTCCATCAAACATTACTAGTTTTACAAAGGGGCCCTTAATTTTCATAATATGCGAACTTTTTGATGTCAAATTTTTTTGTAATAATATGAATAATAAAAAGCACTCAAAATACAAGGAATCTATTATTTGATGTTTTTCCAAAAAAATTAAATTTTTGGGTCTATTGATGTTCATGAGTCTTTTATGACATGTAAATGTAATGCAATGTAACTAGTGTTTAAAACAACGTTGTAGTTTATACTACAAAAGAATAAACCTAAAAGTAGTTAACATGTTTTGGAATGATTTGAAATTGTGACCATTTTTTAAGATGAAACATAAAAATCTAGTCTAGAATCTTACATTTTTAAAAAATCATATTTATTGGAAAATGATTAACAAATAACATGTGATATATTGGGCAAAAGTAATAATTAAAAAAATATTTTGTTAAAAATTATTTTTTATGAAAAAACTTTTTTTGGCAAATGGACTATAGTCCTTTGAAACAAAGTAAACAAATTTGTTCATTGATTTGTGATATCACCCTTATGAATTGTGCACAATGGATTTTTTCTTAAATGGTTCATTTGTTAAATCCACCACAATTGTGGGATGTAGGTTATGGGAAATTAAACCACATCATTGATCTCTAGATACCATTTGGACCATGGTTGAAAATAAATAAAGGAGCCAAATGTTCTTAAGCAAAATGAAAAGGTTCTCACCAAACCAACACAACATTTCTTCCATTTGCATTTAAATCATTTTCTTCTTGAAAGATCACATTATTTGAACTGAACAAATGTTTGTTACATTTGTCACTTTATTGTGTTGATGCTTGTAATGTTTACCACCACATCATGATGTTTTGGAAAAATTGTACTATCCATTTGATCCCTCAACATCTTGTTATTAATTGGTGTTGTAGGGTGAGCATAAAGCCTTGAAGCTTGACAACACTTGCTAAAAGATGGATCATGGGTTTGTTTCCAACTTTGCAAGTTCATTATTGAATTTGAAATTTGCATTATTAGGTAACAATAGACTTGAGATAAATTTCCTTACCTGTGGATTTTGCAATTATAATGTTTTAAAATGTTGTGCTTTTGTTTGTGTTTCAAAATTTATGTTCAATTTGCAAGTTTAGAGGTTAGGTTTATTTTGTCAAGATTTCATCATCTTCACAATTCTGAAGTTTAGGGTTGAAACCACCATGGGCCTTTTCATGTTGATTTTTGAAATTTTCATGAATTTTTTCTAATAAGGATGTTCATGAAGTTTTTGCAAGTTTTTATAATCAACAATTGAGAATTTCATGAAGCTTTTGTAGTCAAAATTTGAAATCTTCACATAGTTTTTGTGATTAAGAATTTTATAAAAAATGTCGCAAAAACTTTAGTTTTTAATTTTCTTTTACATGTTTCCAATGTTGTGAACTTTGAATGTGTTGTTTTGGACCCTATTATTGCACTACAAAATCTTGAGATTACAAAACAACGAAAGAAGACTTATGAGTTGAATAAACATTTTCAAGGTACCTAAGTAGTAAAATTGCTTTGAGTAAAGTTTGTTCTAGGTTTTCATGGCAAAGTTGTTCAAGTTTGATGTAGAATGTGCACTTGGATTGACAACAAACATAAGTTATTAGATCCTAAATTGGATTCTTTATGAAAACATGCATGTTGTCACAAAGTTTTGGTAGCCATGCTAAGGTAGAAAAAGGAGAGAAATATTTTGAAAATCAACATTCATGTTGCTAATGAAAAGTTGTATTTTGCTCAAGGTCTTGAAATATTGTTGCTACAAGTTGCTCATGATGTAATTATTGAAAAGAAGAAAATTATCCACTTTGTTCTAATTTTTCACCTATTCAAACGTGGTTGCCCCATAAATGATTGCACTACAATTCAAAGGTTATGTATAGTTAATGTATTTGATTGTTCCAAGAACCACTAGTTTTATGGGGTTGGTTTGGAGATTACACATTTGATGTGTGACCAAATGTTGAGAAAATCTCAAAATGTAAAGGTTTGGGCAAGGTTTATCTTTTTTAGTGTTGATGAAGCTATTACTATTGATAAGGAAGTCATAGATTTCAATTGATGTGTATGTGATGTAGGCATGGAAAAAAAGGTATGTCCTCCTCACATTGCAACATGTTGAAAGGAAAATTGTTGACAATTTGACCCTTGTGATTACTAAATCTCTTATGCAATAAGGAAGTTTGACCAACTAACAGACATCTAATAAATTCATTTGTTTGTATAAATGGGTGTTTTTAAAATGTTGCCACATTGGAGTAACATCACAATTTTTAAAAAAAACATATTACTTATATGATGGGGTAACATTGGATAGCTCATAAAATAAATATTGTTGTGCAAGCATTGTCTAATATGCCAATGGTGGTTAAGTTGGAAGATTCAAACTCCAATCATTGTATTAAGGTAAAAGTAGGATGTATTGGAATAAAAATGGATATTACAATCACTATTTTTTACAAGTAGTGAAATATAATTGAAGGTCAACTAAGATAATTGTATTGATTTTTCACATTCTTAAACATAAAGTTCTTTCACATCCTTAGAAGATTTCATGATGGGTCGTCGCCCTTGTGAATCAAGTTCCAGTAATATCTCGGCACCCACCCACCAGTGCACACCATAAAGGATGAATGGTAAGTGGTGATAAAAACAGTTTTCTGTTGGGTTTCAGTTCCCTGGTTAACCATGGTGGTTAGCTCAGTTGCTTTTTATTTTTTCTACCTACCTACTAACAACCCACAAGAAGGTTCTTAGTAGGTAGGTTTAAAAAAACAGCCTTCACTTTGTATGAACCATCTACATAGCTAGTAGTTACCTATTTTCCTACCTATTTACCTATATATGAGACTTATTTCCAACAGAATTGGTTAACCCAGATGAAACCAAATATTAACTCAGTTGAGGTTCATTCACAACCGAGTAATAACAGGCATCCAGTGGACGGTGCGCTGGAGGGGGTGCTGGTTACACTACACAAGACAAGGGGATTTGGTACAATATCATTGTTGTAGTATGACTTAAGAGCTCGAACACCACCTGACTTGAAAGTACTACTTGTTGGCCCGAATGAACCAGAACCCACCAGCACAACCAGCGTGAACAATAATAGTGACCCCTTGTATTCCTTTACCTATTAGTACCGATTATAGTTACGGGCTCACATACCTAGTTATCTAGGTAGTGTGTGATGTGGAACCAGGAGGGTTTACATGATAGGTTACCCAAGAACACTGGTGACTCAGTTGTGATTCACTTACAACTGAGTCATAACCAGTTTCCAATGGATGGTGTGCTGGTTGGTTCGGGTTAGCTCTATCCCTACTTGTCACAAAGCTGGCATGAGAAAGATGAAGTGTCCCTTGTTCTGACCAGTGACCCTTGTTCCAAAAGTTGGTGCAGGTTATAACCAATGTTTAACCAGTATATGATTTATCATCACATGACAATCTGATAAAAGTCTCCAACAAATCAATCCATTTTAACTAGAAAAACAATCAGGATTAAATGATATCTAAACCTATGCTAGATCAAAGTTATCAGCCTCTTGTCGGTTACCTAGTCCTTATATTTTAACACAACACTCTAACAATACCCACCACACCAAATCTTAATTTGTATTCTCATGTCCAACTCATGTCAACCGTGCAACAACAACAAATTAGGCCGCTTGGTCATAAGTATTGGAGGCAGTTCACCACATCTCGTTATAGTAGTTGACATATATTGTGCCCAATACCTTGACAATTGAATACCAAACTGGTATGGTGCTTAATACCATTAGCTATATCATGTCATGTACCAGCTAAGAAACTATATACTTGCCAAACATTTGGTTATAACATGCCAAAACCAGAGAACTGAAAAATTATTCCATCGTAACCTATCTTATGAAATCTAGCTTTAAAAGTGATCTAGTTATTGTTTTAGAATATACGAGCTCCTTGCAAATTCAACCCAAACCCTTGTTGTTGCATGGACCCAATCTGACCATTGATCTATCTATGGTACCTCTATGGACCCCATGTCATTATTGGGCTTGCGATACATATTTGATTGAGTGGTTGGATTCTTCTCACAAAGTTGTGGGTAAGGAACGAGCTCTCTTTTGTCTACAGCTTTTTGATTATCCAACTTGGGCAAATACCATCAATTATTCTTCAAATTGCAAGATTTTTTGGATGGAAAAGGTGTGGAAAGATGACTTTCTAGATTCATCTATTGTGAAAAAAGCTTGATTGTTGTGGTCCTTTATTTTTTTAGTATATATAATTTTAAATTAGAGCAAGCCTAGGAAATCCCACACACGCACTCCTGGAAACCAACCAGTTAGATGCCTCCACATCCAAAAAACAAATTGGGGTCCATTACTCCTTTTTATAAATTGTAGAGACAAACCTTGCAAAGTATGGGACCTGGCACCCAACCATTGGTTAATTAACTGGGTGACCAACCCAGGGGGACCGGAGAATGAACAACTTCTAGCACAAAAAAGATGGGGGCGTTCCAACTAACTTACTTACCTTGGTAGGTGAGAAAACGAATCCTATGGTTGGAGCTCAAGTGGAATAAAGAATTGGAGAGATGTGCTTGCTCAATGCAATCTTCCCATGCATGGTAACCATGGATGTTCCTTTGTTTCACCTTCCCCTAATGGATAAAATAATTGGTATGCGTGGCATATGAAATGGGTTGCAAGACATGTGGCAAAGAGTCAAAACTCCCCACCCTTTACACTCACCTTGACCTAGGTCTTGGTGTTAAAAAATATCATTATACTTCTTTGTTGGTGGTAAGTACTAATCCCTATTCTTTGCTCAAAACCTAGAGTTTCCTAAGCCAAGTTGGTATGTACTAAGTGAACATCAAATAGGCTTTTTAAATTGGGGAGTGTTTAAGTCTTGTGCATCTACTATTGGGACTCAATGGATGAAAGTGCCCTACCAATGGGGAACGTATATGTGTTAATCCATTAGGACCCATTTCAATTCTAATGCATCAAGGATCCATTCACATTGGTGGATGAGAGTGACAAGTATTGGATTGGATAAGGATGACCCCTAAATGGTGTGAACACTTCAAGGTTAGCTACGATAAATTGCGACACAAAGTGTTTGTTGACTTCAACTTGGACACAAAAAAATTTGGGGACATGCATAGTCATTGTCAATTGTGAAAAGGTTAAATTACCAAAAAAAATGAGTTTTATGTTAACTTAAGCTTTTCTAGAACGAGGATTATTTTTAGAACCTATTTTGCATGGTGGTATTCGAGCCCACTTCTCGAAACGAGCTTTGTGCAATGTGCATATTTGCATTGTTGTTATCTTGGGAAGTCACCCATTCCTCTACTTAGTCAATTTTTATTTGTCAACTTGTGATACAATTGACATGTCCATCTTTGTTATGTGGCACAATGTTCGAAAACCTTCAATAAGATGTCATGCCACATGTGAACTTTAACCTTTGTTTTCATCCAATGGACCTACCTTGGATGAAAATGATGCCCAAGCTCCAACTTTAGTGACATGCTCAAATGTCGGCCACACATCCATTTCACAAGGATTTAAATTTTGACCTTGTAACAAAACACTATTGAACTCAAAGTAGTGAGTGATAATATACTATTGATTGAATTTGAAAATATTCAGAATGTTTTTTTTCCCAAGGTCGCACTTTCCCAAATGATATTCAACATTTAATTCTGATTTATATCTCAACATCATTTTATTTTTTTCCAATTTTGTGGTGTATCCAAGGTGGTGATCATCCATACTTGCTGATTTAGCCATATTGGCTATATAACAAAGTATGCAATAATTTAAAAACAATCCTTGTATATTTTTGGCTACCTACTTGAGAATTATGGTACTTAAAAATATGTTTTTGAATGCTTGTGATTGTTGACAAAAATTTTAATAAAAAATCATTGAATTTTTGACAATGTTTTTCTAAATTTTACAACAATGAAATTTTGCTCAAAGAAAAATAGCTGATGATGACTTGTTGAACATGATGGGTTAAAATTTGTAACTTAATCCTAAAGGGACCACTTTGTGTTTTTTTCTACATAAATATCTCTACAAGTTGTCACATGCCCCTTATTTAATTAAATATTTGCTTCCAAAGTCCATCAATAATAGGTATTTTAGATCCAAAAATCCAAACATGAAAAACATGTGTGGCTTTAAAATATCTCCTATATGCAAATTTGAATTGAGTTTATGACATTTTATAAGAAACATCATGAGTCTTTTTTCTTTGTTTTTAGCAAAATTTCACATATTGGCAATTTGTTTTTGAAACAACCAAAAATTAAAAAAATGAAAGAACGATGTTTTAAAGGTTATATCTTTACCATTTTTCAAATAAAAAACAAAGAAATTTGGATATGTACCTAGGTTGCTAGCTATAACAAGAATCCTATCCTGAAAAAATGAAGTATTGTTCATTCAAACTCCTTGCCATTCAATACTATATCAATTAGTGCTGAATGTTATTTTTGTGCTTCCCTTAATCTTTGCAACTGAAGTCATTATGGTTTTTGAAATTAATATTGTTCCCCATATGTTAATTAATCTTTGTGGATTCTCGTTTGGTTAATTAAAATTTCATATATAACTACACCGAACTTCTTTAGCAGTAAAAATTCATGTGCTCAATTTTTTTGTTTTTAAGAATGGAAGGAAACAAAATAGTAGCTAATTTTTGCAATACCAACAATTTGCATTGTATCGGTCAAATGTTTCAATTGACTTCTCCATTCCAAAACATTGGTTTCAAAAGGCTAAATAATGAATCATATTTGAATGTTGAAATTCACAATCCTTCACAAAAAAATATTAAAAAAACACACCTATTCAATTTTTAAAAATTTACAAGTTTACAAGATGCAAATAAATTGAAATTGAAATAAAGTGATGTTTTTCACAAAATATGTCAAATTCAAATACTTTATAAAATTAAGTGTGACAAATTACAATAGTGAATATGTTGTCATGAAGGTTCAAAGGTACAAGGATCTAATTATTGTAATTGACTGTCAAAGTTCAATTAAATTAATTAATTAATAAAGTTCAATTGCTCTAAGCCACACAAGTTCTATGAACTGTATGCTACAAGTGTGATCTAGTAGTGTTGAACTCTGCTTTGACAAGTGGCATATGGAACCCATAATATGACAATCATACACACATTTGTGGACCTCATGTTCTTCATAAACACAACAATCAATGACATTAAAGGTATTGCCATGAATAGCTTTGACTAGGTTTTCATGTTCCCTTATCTTGCATAGATAATAGTGCAACATTAAAAATTATAGTGGTTTATGGTGCATCATGGCCTTCAAAAGTTGATCCAATTTTTAGGGTTTGCCACAAGTATTGAATGTCAATTAGTTACCAAAATTATTTATTCTAAAGGAAGGTTGACACTAGTGTTGGCTGGTTATTTCCGGTTATCAACCTGGTTATCAAGTTGGTTATTAATAACCTTTTTAGTTGGTTCTTGATTTTTTGATAACAGTTTGATATTGAATTTTCAAAAATCTACTAGATGGGAAAATATAGTTTAAGCCAAATGGTTATATTATCTAATTTGGCAAAACATTCTCTCAAATATTCATCTCAATGTCTTCAAATTCATTTTCACTTTGAAAGAATAGTTTTTCCACAAACACCATTCCTAAAGAAGACCTGGCAAATTTCCATTCCTTCCATTTGGATTTTGTTTGCATTTCCAACCCACGATCTTGCATGCCTCATGTTTTAGGGTCTCTTTTCCGTTGCGCTACTATGATCATAGTTACGCACACAGTTCATGATGTAACTGTGATCACAATAATCTAATGGAAAGCCACTGACATAGGGCCTTGTTTCTTGCTCAGGGACAATATCTGTCCATTGCACAGCTGCAAGTGGGTTGAAAAATATAGTTAATCATGTTAGGAACTTTGGGAACAAATGTTCTGATGAAAAAGGACATATGTCATTTTATGATGATTCACAGCTCTTAGAGCTGCTGTCAAATTGCCTGGAATTGATCAATGCATGACTGGTAGAGTTGCGAGATGATTGTGAGCATAGTTTGCTGGAA
>Ga0116229_10002223_pt1 | contig 31240 bp, 22 predicted proteins | sample S1TSphgellanicum_3_FD_87313 | JGI IMG/M metagenome (GOLD analysis project Ga0116229, IMG submission 87313) | Host-associated microbial communities from peat moss isolated from Minnesota, USA - S1T2_Fc - Sphagnum magellanicum MG | ecosystem: Host-associated > Plants > Peat moss > Unclassified...
AAAAATATAAAAAAAACCCCCACCACCCCCCCCCCCCCATTTTTAAAAAAAAAAAAAAGAAAAAAAAAAGAGAGAGAATTTTGGTCTAGGAACCCGGTGAAATGGCGGGTTCACCGTATGACAACCGCCCGAGCAGGTGCACATACGCGTAGTCCGGCCCAAGTAGAAATGTATTATACTCCCTAGTCTGCGAAGACCAACCCTAATAACTCTAGTGAATAGGTGCCTAGTGAGTCACGAGTTGGCCTTTCCGTTGTCCCCTGTGTGCATTATTGTACACGCGTCGGCGCCTTCATGGACAGCTTTCATCGACGATGAAGATTTGGGCATCCACGAAGGCAGGTTTTCATGACTGTAATCAGCCTCGTGTCGCGTCTTCTGCGCACACAAGGAAGCAAACAAATCCCTTTGCGGAGGAGGAGGGAAGCTCCTGTGTCCTCCTGCGGGTTTTGCGTTTTGCAGGCACCGCCGCGCGGCACGACTTCCCGACCCGGCGCTACAAAGGACATCCTGAGATTTGGACGTTGTCGCATGTTCATGACAGGGCCATTCCTCGACTCTCGCCTTCCACCACCACCCCGAGTTCCCAGTTCCGTGAAGCTCACCAGTCTCGGGGAACCCAAGAACAAACGATCCAAGACCTGATAAGGTAAAATTCATTCGCTGCTGAGCATCAAGTTTCATGAAATTGTTGTCATGTAGACTTCTGCAACAAAAAAATTCAGCTCTCGTTCTTCAGTTGGAGTCTAAACTGGCGTTGTTTTGTGAATCTGATCATGAAGCTGGCGTCAGTTGTTCTGTACTGGTGTGTTTGTTTTCTGTATATTGACGTGTGACTCCGGTGTGAGACTCTTGTTATCGATCGAAGGCGATAAGGTATTTCGGCGCTGAGCATCAAGTTTCGTGAATTTTTTTGTCGTGTAAACTTCTGAAAGCGAAATTGTCAACTCTCACTCTTCGACTGGAGTCTAAACTGGCGTTCTTTAGTGAATCTAATAATGAAACCGTCAGTTGTTCTGTTCTGGTGTGTTTGTTTCCTTTATGACTCTTTGCTATCGATCGAAGGTGACAAGCTGATTCGGTGCTCAGCATCAAATTTCATGAAATTGTCGTCATGTAGACTTCTACAAGAGAAATTGTTCATTCTCGCTCTTCTGCTGGATTCTAAGCTGGCGCTATTTTGTGAATCTAGTAATGAAGGCGTCAGTTGTTTTTTTCTGGTGTGTTTGTTTCTTTTATATGCACGTATAACTCCAGGCTGAGACTCTTTGCTATCCATCGACAGAGATAAGGTGAGTCGGTGCTGAGTATCAAGTTTCATGAAATTGTTGTCATGTTGACTTCTGTAAGAGAAATAGTCAATTCTTGCGCTTACGCTGGTGTCTACAACTAGCGTTGTTTTCTTAATCTGATAATGAAGCCGTCAGTTGGTCTGCGCTGGTGTGTTTGTTTTCTTTTCTTTATATGCACTTGTAACTCCCATGTGAGACTCTTTGCTATCTATCAAAGGTGATAAGATAATTCGGTGCTGAGCATCAAGTTTCATGAGATTGTTGTCATGTAGATCTGTAAGGGAAATTGTTCAATTCTCGCTCTTCTGCTGGAGTCTAAACTGGCGTTGTTTTGTGAATCTGATAATGAAGGCGTCAGTTGTCCTGTTCTGGCGTGTTTGTTTTCTTTATGACTCTTTGCTATCGATTGAAGGTGATAAGGTGAATCGGTGCTGAGCATCAAGTTTCATGAAATTGCTGTTAAGTAGACTTGTCTAAGGGAAATTGTTCAATTCTCGCTCTTCCGCGGGAGTCTAAGCTGGCGTTTTTTTTTGTGAATCTGATAATGAAGACGTCAGTTGTTCTGTGCTGGTGTGCTTGTTTATTTTATGTGCACGTATAACTCCAGTTTGAGCTTCTTTGCTTTGTATGGCCGAATGAATATATGCTGTGTGCTTTGACAGTGTGAATTTTTGCCCCCTTCTTTCCTTGCGAGCTGCAGCTTGAAGTCTATTTCCTGCGCGTTTTGTTGTCTTAAGATTTGTTGTTTTGCCCGTAACTGAAAGACGAGCAGCCAGCAAGAAATATTAGGAGCTGTGAAGACCGTACAACAGAGGGCGGTCTCATTTGCCCATTCCTGTAGGGATTCAATTTGAGTCAAGGTGGTAGACTTCATTCCCTTAATCCATCAAGTCATTCTCATCAGGTAGCTAAAGAGAATTGAAGCAAGATTTGTGGAATCATGAATAGAGGAGATTGCTGTGGCTGACTGCTGTGAAATTGTAGGCAATGTTTCCCAATTGCTGAGCTCTTGTCTCCTCCAATCTGCTTGATTCCTTTTTTTATCCTTTTTGCATACAATTGAGAGCTTTGAACATCTTTAGAGTTGCCTTGAATATGTTCAGGGATGTGCACAGTCTGTCTTTCCATTCTGTTCTTGAAATGAGACATAGATGAGTTCTGTACAAAGATTTGGCCTTGGCTCTTGAGAATTTGGCTATCCTCTCCTGCAATTGAGCTTGTGTCACCATCTTCCACTTAGAGTCTGGTATGTGGACTGTAGATTCGTTTTAGGAATTTGTGGTCATGTTTAGCATGAGAGGCTCTGCCATTTCTGCAGCAACCTAGTGAGAGAGAGACAGAAATGTCTGAGAAGCACATGCAGATGACTCTTGGACACTTCTTTTATTTTTCTGTCTGCTTACTACAGGTGAGCTAGTAGGATGTGTTGCATACTGTATGTTGTTGAAGTATGAAGCCTTATAACCCACCTCTAACATCTGGAAGACTGTTTGACAGGAAAGAACTGCAGCAGTGAGAGGATAAAGATGGGGTGGGAAGAAGATGGAAAAATTGCACAGGCTGAGGATGGGGCTGCCAATGGGGACACTAATGGCTCTGCTGTCTATGATCCGACAAAATTTGATGAGGATGGCAAACCACGACGCAAAGGCATATATCCTCTCTCTCTTCAAGGGTTCCCCTTGCATAATTTGAATCCTCAGATCCTCTTAGCAAAGGAAAGTTCATTTCTTTTGCAAAAAACAATGTGAACTATTGACCAAAGATTGGCTGAAATCGAGGTTCACAAACTCTGGAGTTGTTTGTCTCTACAATAGTGACTAGCACATTTTGGGTTCTCTGAAAAGAATGGACATGGGATGTGAACGTTGACTGATGTATGCAAGTGGTTCTGGAAGTGCAGGAAATGTCATGACAGCATCAGCACATGTGATCACAGCAGTTATAGGGTCAGGGGTGCTGTCGTTAGCATGGAGTATCGCACAAATGGGTTGGATTGCAGGACCTACTGTGCTGCTATTGTTTGCAGGTGTCACGTACTACACCTCTTGCTTGCTAGCTGATTGCTACCGGTACCCTGACCCTGTCACTGGCAAGCGCAACTACACCTACATGGAGACTGTGCAAGCCAATCTGGGTGTGTTGAGTTCTCTTTCGAAAACCTTGTGCCTGAGATAGTGTGTGTCATGTTGCATTGGAAGGAGACATTGTGATCCCTGAAAATACATCAGAGTGGCTTAAGAAGGGAAAAGTTAGAAAACCTTAAGAAATCCCAACAAAAGCTGTGCAATGAGATAGAAGATTGGAATGGAAAGATGTCTTAAGGCAGTCATCACAAACAGAATTGATGGTACATCCTATTCTTGTCTTTGGAATGTGGGAGTGAATAGGTAGTACCTTCATAACTGCTTTTGGTCAACTGGCAGGTCCAAAGCAAGTGTGGGCCTGTGGTTTAGTGCAGTACTCGAATTTGCTGGGGACTTCTATTGGCTATACCATCACTGGTGCACAAAGCGCAAGGTAAGTTGATCTTCTTCTCTTTTGTCTATCTCACTAGAGTTTCACATTCACAGTAGCTTGAATGGCAGAGCCTCTCTTTGTAAAGGCTTTTTTTGTTCTACTCTATACTCAGAATGGTTAACTTCTAACATGTGGCCTCCAATGTGGGTAGCTTAGACGGTGGAGGATGAATTTTGTATTTATGCCACATAAATCCAAACCCTAATCATAATACTTACAGGCCTGTTCCATCACCCCTCCATAGAATGAATAGTATACAGCTGGCCTCAATGTGTATGAACTGTGTAGAGTAGGAAATGACTATGTATCTGTAGGTTTTCAGTACTTCATTGCTATGATAGAGTTGTGTAGCTACAGTTGCCTATTCTTGAAACAACACTTCCTGAAGGCAGGGTGCCAGGCTGAACAAGACTAGCTTCATTTGTAAACCTCATTGGAGGGATCACCTTGTGCAAACAATACGTGCTTTAACGTTATCTGCAATGGTGGTTGCAGAGCCATCACAAAGTCTAACTGCTTCCATTCGAATCCAGATTCACCTTGCCTAAGATCAAATAATGGGTACATGATAAGCTTTGGGATAGTGCAACTTGTCCTCTCACAGATCCCCAATTTTGGCGAATTATGGTGGCTTTCTTATGTTGCTGCTGGCATGTCCTTCATTTACTCTACAATTGGCTTGGGCCTTGGCATAGGGAAGATTGCAGGTAGGGGTCATCAATTGTATCTACTAAGTTTTTCCCTTTGTAATAGACAAGAATAGCTTTTATTGTGATGTAATGTCTCACTGCAGTGATTCTGCCTTATGTATGTTTGAGAGAACCCAGTTCCGTGACAGTTTCTTGAGAGAGGCCAAGTAACTGCATCCCAAAGTGTGGAAACTCCAGATGTAGGGAAAAATTATTTCATTCTTTTGTGGAAGATTGTTCTAATCTTTTTGGGACTCCCAAAGCTTCCATCTTTCAATCGACTAGCAAAATACTGACCTGGAGGTGTTGCAATGTGACAGAGGGAGGTTACTCACATGGGTCCATATCTGGCACTTCAATTGGTGATCCTAGTTTGGCTGGTTATAACACTCGTGCTCAAAAAACTTGGAATGTATTTAATGCCCTTGGAGATATGGCTTTTGCTTATTCCTTCTCACTGATTCTCATTGAAATCCAGGTATTGGATATGCCTATCTTACTACTTCACTGTGACAGGGCAGGTTGAATACTGGATGTGCATTATTGGGTCTAGTGGTTCATTTTAATCCATCACTTCGGTTATTTAAGAATATAAGGTAGTTACAGAATCTGAGGCTTTGCAAAGCATTTGTGTGAGTTCTCCCTCATTCTTCATATGCTTCCCGCTGGGCAAAGTAGCACAAATCACTCATGATCAGTCTGTGGAATCAACCAACACAGGGAGATTTTCCAAACAAGTTCTGGGCAGTGAATGGCCTGTATGTCAAGCCTTCACAGAGACTACAGATTATGACTACCATATTTGCTTTTTGTGCAGGATACACTAAGAGCTCCTCCTGCTGAGAACAAGAGCATGAAGCGAGCCACACTTATAGCAATTCTTACCACCACTGGGTTCTACATGTCAGTTGGCTGTGCGGGTTATGCAGCCTTTGGCAATGCTTCACAAGGAAATCTTCTGACAGGCTTTGGGTTCTATAACCCCTACTGGCTTATTGACTTTGCCAATGCATGTGTTGTTGTTCATCTCATTGGTGCCTATCAGGTAGGTTTGGCATTTTGTCTCTCACCATTGTCATACAAGAGTATCCTTAATACACCCAAAAGGATCCAATTTGGCAGGCTGGTAGCATTCTTGGGAGTGTGTGTTTGTAACTGATGTTTTGACCTTAGTGTACTGTGTGTGTCACACAGGTGTATACACAACCACTATATGCATTTATTGAGGAATGGGTGTCCAGCAAGTTTCCCAAGAGTAACTTTATCAACAAGGAACACTATGTGAAGCTCCCCTTTGTTGAGCCATTGCCAATCAACCATTTCAGGCTGGTGTGGCGCTCTATCTATGTGGTAATGACCACAATTGTTTCCATGCTGCTTCCATTTTTTAACGACATACTGGGTTTGATTGGAGCTTTTGCCTTCTGGCCCCTGACAGTGTACTTTCCAGTTGAGATGTACATTCATCAAACAAGACTCCCAAGATGGAGCCAAAAATGGATTCTTCTGCAGTCACTAAGTGTGGTGACTTTTGTAGTATCACTTGCCGCAGCAATCGGATCTGTGGCAAGTATAGTCTCAGATGTGCAGGGCTACAAACCTTTCAGTAATGATGCCTAGGAGATTGAACCCTGCTTAGTGAAACAGGGAACATGTATACAAGATTATTATCAGGTCACCATTGGAGCATTACCACAACTCAATTCAGGTGTGCAAATAAAAATTGTGATCCCTAGAGGCTGATATGAATCAGGTGAGCTCAAGTTGATTTTGATCCATCCATCCATCCATCTATCCTCCAGCCTCTTTCTCATTTCTAGTGCATCTCTAGTCCACTTCTGTACTGTCACATGGGAGTTGTGGAAATTTGAGGATTGTGATTATAGGTACTAGTTATGATCAGAACAAGATTCCATCCGTCTCAACACTAGTCAAGAATTGATAGATAGCCATTGTTGTGGTCCAACTGTAAGTATTGCCTGCACAACACTGCAGTGATATGCACAGGGTTTTTCCTGTCATTGAGGAATTACTAAATGACTGTGCTGAAAAAACTGCAAACCCTTGTACACTGTCGGTCTTTTTAACCCTTATACAAAGCCTTTACCCAATTCGATTATACTATGAATTAGTGGCAAAACACACTTCTTTGCGCATTTAATAAGTATGGCAATGTAACTCAATCTTTTTACTTCTCCTAGGAAACTGTGTATAAAAACTATACTATAAACTATGTAAAGAGACAAGAGAAAGAGATTGATCATGGGATGAGAGGTGATGGCCATGTGGACGTGACGGGTAATTTCTTTAACCAGCTTTCTCCATTGATAAATTTAGTAGTGATGAAAGGTGCTGCTTCCTCGGGTGTTAACTCTCTTGCCCACTCAACTCGACCCATTGTGCTTGCCCCTTCTCCTGTGCAATTAAACTGTGCATAGTACACTGTCCTGCACCAATCCCATCCTTGATGCATCAGCACTTTTATTGGCACAAAATTCAAATCCAACATTCACATAGCAGCCAGCCATATGAAGCAACGCTACTTCATTGAATCTTCCTTCACAAGTTAGTCATATGGTGAAGTACTGGTCAGGATACACTAGGAAAATTCTGACAGGGTCATTGTGTACACATTATTTACTTACTTATCACAGGCAGGGATGTGCCAGTCGTCCCAGCCCTTGGGCATTACAATCTTGTCCATGAAAGTGTTGGCAAACACGACCCGAGAATCATTACCCCATGCACGTCCCAAATACACCATACCTGCTCCTCTTATTTTGCATCTTACAAACACAAATCCCTGCAACATGTCTCGTCACCCATCACAAATGCTGCCAAACAACTGTGAAAAGACATGATGAAACTTAAATGGACGCATATGTGTGTGTGTGTGTGTGTGACAAATCTTTTGTTTCTTTTACACTCAAGTTTTGGGCCTGCCGCAAGCTGGCCTTGAATTCTGGGGAACAAATAAAGCTAGAGTTTCAGCTGGGTGGTAAGAGTTTCAACCGTCTCAATGGTCATCTCATCTCTCTTCTGTGCTGTTATGGATCCAGGAATTCCATAATTTGGGTCTGAGTGAAGCTCCACATCCTGCAAAGAAGTTTTGATTAATTTTTCATTTCCAGATTGACAATGTCACAATTAGTTCCAAAGTTTTCTCTTAATTGCAGCACCCATAATATATAATATGATGCAATTGGGATCCAAGTCTCTCTAAAACTACAATATTGTTGCAAGTTTTGTAATTCAGGGGCTGAGGGGCTCTGAGTGTGTTATTATTTAACTTATTACCTCATAGAAGGATCTACCATTGCCGAACACAAAATCAACAGTGCCCTCAATGTAGCAATTTTTGAAGAAATGACGACCTTTGTGGTCATACAGAGTATCCTGATGGCCAAGGAAGCGGCACCCGTAGAAGGCTGCTTTGTCACCACTGATTCGGAGTGCCACAGCTTGGCCTCCCACTGCACCTGGTCTTGGAGCTTGTGCAGTATTCTGCACTTCCCACAGACACACACACACACACACACACATAAATATATAGATTCAACCCTCTACTCAGTTGATCAATCCATATTTGTAAACAGAATGGCATTGATTCAAAAACCAGTTGTGGGTCTTTGTTGCACTTTTGGTAATCAATATCAAATGGATCCATTGTTCATCAGGAGTGACAATTGTTCTCTCTCTCTATCTCTCCATTTGATCTGTAGTAATTAGTACTTAATATGAAATGCAATATGCAGGACAAAATGTTTACCATGAATGTAATGTTCTGGGCAATGAAGTAGTCAGCTTCAACAGCAACAGTGGCTGAGTTGATAGTTTGCAGCTTTTGACCACCATAGATGACATCAGATGCTGTGGAGTTCCATGCTATGATGGTCTCATCATTGTCTGTTATCCCGATCATGGTAATGTGGTTTTTAGTCTTTGGAATGAGTATTTTTTCTCTGCATGATTGCAATACAAGCCATAATAATCTCTGTCAGTGAAAGTTCTCCATCACCCCATAGCTTATCTCTCCTTAAATTTGAGAGCAAATCTCCTGAATTTGACACCAACTGCAGAATGAGTTTCAATTTTAAGGAAGACCTGAATTCTGTTGTGAAATTTTTTGGTAGTATTATTTCCACCTTAAAGTTAGGCACAGGAGTAAAAAAAGCTGAGAAGATATCCTTGTTCCTTCTACCTTTGATTGCCATAACTGTTGCAGAGACACAGATCAGAGTTTTGACCTAATGACACTGTTTCTGCCAAAAGAATACCCAAAGTAGGTAAAGACTAAAGACTCTCAAGACCAAAGGCACTTGATGAATTGTTGTTAGGTGTATAACCTGTAGAAGCCTTCCTTGATGTTGATCTCCACAGGTTGCTTGTTTCTGAAAGGGATGGAGTCAATGGCAGCTTGAATGGTGGTGAAGTTTCCACTTCCATCTGTTGACACTACTATGATGATCACCTCCTGATTCTTCTTTTGAGGATGGGTATCAAATTGCTGCACTGATGGGCCTGCTGAAATTCACACACAGATAGCATCATCAGCTGGTACTCAAGGTGGCCAACCTGACTAGAATGCTTTTTTCAGTACAAACTTACAAAACCCAGTTTCCTTACAACACCCAAGCTCATGCAATTTCTAGTGAATTCTAACTCATAGAATTTGACCACATAAATGTTGGCAAAAAACATTCTCTCGGAGAAATTTAACCAACTAAATTTTGTTGGATCAAAACATTACACAAAGACACTAATTAATTATTTTACAGAGAAGATCAAATTTCAGGGAAGAAGAATGTGATGATGAGGGTACCTTGGTTATTACTTAAATCTGGTAGATCACCCCAGGTTTTGTTTATATAGGCAAACCAGGCCCCAAAGCTTTTGTCTGCTGTGGCACCATGACTAGTATAAGCTAGTCTGCTAGCAGGAACTTCCCATACTGCTTTACTACTGCATGCAAGTTGGGCTATAACACCAAGTAACAACAAAATGCTGCAACCCAACATCTTCAAAACACTCTCCATAACAAGTCTTAGGGACAGCAAGAGAGATCAGAGGCAATAAAATATTCTACTCCTGGTGGGTACTTGAAAATCTGCCAAGTTTTTCAAACTGCAAATTGGACGCATATAATCACAGTATATTACTATTATTTCTTGAACTTGTCATGACTCAAACAATTCCATCAAAATCTCAATTTCTAAGTATCACCCAACATGTCAAATTTTGATACCAACAACAAATGAACATATCCAATCAGGCCCAAGACAAGCCAGATCCAATTCCCATGTTTTGCTGCATTGCAAATACAACAATAAAATTTGCAGCACAAGTGACAAGAAGTAGCAGCCTTTGGTGTCTGATATTTTTGCACTAGTTCAATTCAGAAGAAAATGTCTAACAAAACTACTCACAACTTTTGCAAATCACACAAAATATTTTCTTGAGAAAATGATCCCGCAATTTTTTCAAATTCCTATTCTCCCCCCAAATCTCATTTCTGTAGGGTCACTATCACAATCTAGCTGGTACTATGTAGGTAACATCTCTTTCTCAGGAAAGAAGTAATAAAACCCAACTACATAACAACTTTTTCTCAGGAAAGAAACAAGAAAACCCAACTACATAACATCTCTTTCTCAGGAAGGAAACAAGAAAACCCAACTACGAAACATCTTGAGATTCATAATCTACATTTGAACAATGACTATGTCTAGATAAATATTTAATGAATTTATGACCTAGATTTAAACTAAGTTTAAGTTTTACATCCCTTAGATGTTTGAATAACCATTTTTGGGTCTTCCTTTCTTGCAAGCTTAAATTTAAAAAATTCAGAATGCAATTTGGCAATTTGGGACGACTAAAATATCTACCTTTCTTATTTGAAATAAAACAATTGACTTATTTTCACCCATTAAACTAGTTTGAAATTCATAAAGGAAAGGTACTCCCTTGGGTTTGAGGGATATAGTCTCCTTACTTTTGAGCATTGGATATTTCTCATTCCAAGCTTGCATTGCCAATAGTGGGTCTTAATTTGTGTTTCCCTACATGTTGATGGTTTAAAACATTTTATTTTATTTTGTTGTCAAGTACATTTCCCTTTGTATTTTAAACTTTTAGTAAGCAAGTTTCATTTGGAAACATTTTTTTTTAATTGTATACACCAACGAGAAAAAAAAGGAAAGGAAGGATGGTGGTGAAGTGAACAAAGTTTCACATCAATCACAATCAAATATTTGTTTGCAAAAAAAAACCTAACAAATAAGAATTCAATTTGAAATCAAACCAAAATATACTTGAGCACAAACCTACAACCCAATTAACAAGGTTTCAAGTTTGCATGCAAAACATTAGACTTTTTCATTCGATTCAAGTGATGGTCAATGAACGATTTGCTAGAAATAAACTAGCCTAAATTGAATCCCTAATTGATTAGTTTTTTGGTTAATATACATGTCCATGTATGGAGTTTACTAGGTTTAAACAACTTGGGTTTAAGCAACATATTTAGACAACTTTGCTTTCAACTTTCAAAGTATTTTTGGATAGGTATTGCTCTTTTTCATATCCCATGGACCTATATATCATCACATTTAGCACCCATTATCTATGCTTAGGCCTCAATGCTACTTCACTCTACCTATGATGTCAATTTTTAGGAGGTAGAATATAAATAAGCTTTGAAGTGTGATGCAAACATTGAAACTATAATTCTTTGCCAGAACTTATTAATGTGTACACAATATTTGTAAACAATTTCTTGAACTTCATATCATACTAATATTGGGTTTGAATTTTATATATCAAGTGTGTTTTATAAATTTGAATTAGTGTAAAATGTTTCAAAAAGTTTTATTGAAATATTCATTTATGAACACAATTTTTTTGAATATTTAACAAATGCATTATCAACACAAAGGGTACCAATACCAATACCAATTGAAATATCACAATAAATCAAAACATACATACAACAAAAAAAAAACATTAATGGAGATATAATATCATAATGAACATGAATTCCAATGTTGAATTAGTGCAATTGTCAAGTTTGTAATCATATTGTTGTAATGTTACATCACGTACATTCAAAGGTGCATGTGAAATATTAGCATTATAATATGAACAAAATGCATATATAATAGATTAATCTCAATATAATTCAGTAAATCAAGGTTGCCAACATCCCTATCTAGCAAGACATCCCAAGACAAGACGTTTGATTGACCTCCAAGTTGTCCCCACTAAATGATAAATTAGTCATTCATTCTTCTAGTGCCAAAATTAAGTTTATACAATCCAAGCCATCTAAATGCTTGAAATATACTAATAAGATACTAAACCTTAAGCATTGTTTTAAAATATTGTAAAAGTACCCATAAAACATTATTTCAAAAGGTTTCAAACTTTCAAATGTATTGCAATTTCAATTTGTCTACCAAAATGTCATCTTTACCAATGTTGGTTAGTTCAAGGTACTAGGTTAATTTTTAATTATTTTCAAATACCAGGATATTATATAGGTCTAGAAAATTGTTGAAATTTTAATCAAAATTGGACTAGATGCAATCACCTTTGTATTGGAGCTACAACTAGATTGAAATTGTGTTGTTGTCATGGATGATATCCCATAACCTACCCCAATGTAGGTCATTAAACAAATACTAAAAAAATTATAGTTAATTATCTAAATATATATATATTTATATGAACTTCTTGTTGATGAATGAAGTTCTTCAATGAACATCCATGGACATTGAAATCCTCCATGTAACAATGTTCATTATGTTGTTCAGTAAAGCAAAAAAATTATTATCCTAATTTTTTTTTTGATAATTTAAAAAGGTGATAAAATATTTTGTTCCCAAACCATAAACATTTGGTAGTGGATTTTTGCACATCTTGTCCACTAATAATGTCACTACATATGTGTATCCATTCACACATAACAAGTTTCTTTTTTATCATTATGACACAATTTGCATCCATTGAAACATATGTGTGTTCTAATGCAACAACTTGCAACCTAATATTTTTATATATGTATAAAAGAATATTGTACAAACAATGGGTTAGACTAAAATCATTTTGTACAAATTTATTTCTAGGTTTTAACTTTTAGAGGTACATAAGTGAGAATTATCTTAAGTGACATGCATGAAAAATGCCAGGGAAGGTAATGTTTTCCTTGCCTTTGACATCAACATAAATCATTGATTATACCATTCCCATTCTTGTGTTAGCTATCGAAAACAATTAAAAAATCATATTACATGATAAACATGACACCATGATTATGACAACATGTGATAATGTCCTCAATTTCATCATTTTCCTTATGTAGTTGTGGTCTTTGCTAACTAATACATGAGGGATTAATTAATGATATAAATTAAATGGAATTAACAAATTAAAGACACTTTTCAATTTAAACCTGCAACATGTAGGTGTATGTTTTTAATTAAAGACATTGCATTGAGATTCTTGAAACAAATATTTTAAATTGTATTAATCTCACATGTGAAAATAATTTAAACATTTTAAAAAATTCAATGGCCCAAGTCAAAAATAGACACCTAAACTATAGTTTATACAACTCGTTTTTTTACATATTTTTAATGCAAAATTTTGAATTATCATAAATTAACAAGATTTTATGTGCTCCTATGTCAATGCAACTAAATTAACACACCTAACAAAGATGGAGTTCTCTATAGGTTTGTGCAAATTGAATAAGACTTATAAGTTCTTGGGAAAAAATGTTAAATTGCCACAAAGATATCACAATCATTGAAAATTTTCACAATTTTTTTTAATTAAGAATTTATATGTCATTTTAATGTCTAAATAATTCCATTGAAATATTTTTTTTAAAATCATAAATACTTAAAATTTAAGTAATTAAATAAGTTAAATTTTAAATGAATAATTATAGATGTTACATCACCAATAACTATTCCAAATTTTTCAAGGAAAATGTATCATGTTTTAAATAACTTAATTTTTTGAAATAAAATCATTTGATGTTGCCATTTTTTGGGGTTTAGGGTTGGAATTTTTATTTTTATTTTTTTCTATTCATCCAAAAGAAATTAAATGTGTTATATAACCAATATAATAGTATCAAAGATTTAATGATGTTTTGAATCCACATTGAAGTGAATCATTTTTTAATGATTGTGTGTTAATTCCAAAACAAATTTGTAGACATATTAAGTTTGATTTGTTCAAAATATAATTTTTTGAAAGCATAATTTGACACCTCAATATAAATAAATTTAAATTTAAATTATTTTCTGAATACATCTTTGAATATAGTTCAAGATCATGCATTCATTTATTTTGTTTGAATAAAGGTTCATAAAAAATATGCATTTCAAAGTTTTAATTTTTTTTCCAAGTTTTTCATTAAACATGCTAAATTAATTTTTTTCCACTTATGTTCAAAAAAGCTTTTATGCCTTGATGGTTAAGGTGTTGGCACCTTTAGGTCAAGTTATAGGTCCAAACTTGGGCAAATACATATGTACACAAACATGTATGTGTATGTGTACCCATAATATATGCACATGTACTGTTTTAAATATGTATGAATGGCATGTAGTTACAACATGGACAACCCTTGATTATGATTGTTAAATGCCACATGTTGATTTTTTGAAATAAAAATATATATATTTGGACTATATTTATTGGGAAAACAACTATCTTGGGACCTCAAAAATCAAATTATAAATACAATTTTGAAAAATTTCAATGCAACATACAATTGTTTAAAATGAAAAAACATTGTTCAACTAAAAATGTCCTAATTAACTAATATTTTTACACTAAATCCAAGTAGATTAAAAAAAAAGGTCACATAAATGTTGTTTTCATTGTTATTTTACTAAATTTGGATAGTGAAAAAGAACAAGATTCATTATTCTGAAACTTGGTGTGCCCATAGAAGAGTTGGTTCATGTTAAAATTGTCCCAATTGGAATTGCAGGTGTTGTTGGATTGTGTTTTTGTCAATTGGGTTTCATTTGTTCTATGTGTTTGTGTGTTGTGGTTACACCTTCTTTCTTGTTTATCTATCACCATGCAGCAAATTTATTTGTTCCCCATCCTTAACACAAAAAAAAATTGTGATCTACCTCTTCGAAATGGGCATTAGTCTAGAATTTTTAAAATAGTAATTATTGTAGCCCACCACATATATCATGTGGCCTCTATATTCCCTTGCCCTTAAATTATTCAACATCTCTAGGTACTTGTAGCTTTTGTCAAGTTCTTCAAATAACACATATTGAAATGTATTTGGATTGTCATGGGAGAAAGGGAAAAAAATGTTAGGTTCTTGAACATTGTTGTCACCTCCAAATTATCTTCTCTCGTGAACTCAAAAATCATGTAGTTCTCACTTTTTATGATCAATTTGCTTGTGCGAAACCTCAAATTAAAAACAATGCAAAGGGGTCTAGGTTGAACTTCTACAACATTGGTGATATGCAGATTACACATATCAAAGGCCTTCTCAAATTCAATATCAATATAGTGTGGTTGTGAAGAGGTAAAAAGCAAGAAGGGGAACATCCATGAAATTTGTGACTAACATTTGTGGATTTTTTTGAAAGGGAGTAGGGATGAGTTAACATAGCATTTAGGCATTCTAAAGTATTTGGAGTTGCATGAAGAGTCAATGGTGTGCCTAGTACCAATTTGTGTGATCACAAAGCTCATATTTGCTGCTAGTGCCAAAAGAGTTTTCCATGAAAAATGCAGTCAAACCAAAGAGCAAACACACCATTACATTTCTAAATGTTATCATCAATTATATGTAATGTGTGAACACACTTAACAAAATCCTTTAATCTATAGGTTTTTGAAGGACAACAATTTGTTGACAAGTGAATATGCCCATTGTCATTGTCCATTCCTTTCATCAAAGCCACCTCACATGCTTGATATTTTGTAAGAAAGATGGTCCCCAAGGATGTAGAATAATTAATTATTATGTAGATTTTTGCCATGTATTCAAGCAAGAAATGTATTCATATTTCAAATTTTTACCTTCACAATATCCAGAAAAAATATATTTTTGGATTCACAACCTATTTTTGGTCACAAGTGACAAAATTTCACCCAAAAACAAAAGAAAAATAAATCTCCATGCATAAAACTTACTTGGAAACAATTGCAAATATTTATCAAAATAGTTCATGTTTAATGGTGTATTTTGACAAGTTTTTTTTTGTGAACATAGTTTTCATTTTGCATTTTCGTGTGATGGGCAATTTTAAGAAATGCATTTCACATGACAAATTGACAAAATATTGGCCTTTCACAAAAAAATGCAAACACCAAAATGCATTAACTCTTTTTATAGGGCATTTCTTTGTATTTGTTGACATCAATATGAATTTGATACATGCAAAGGACTTTTGTGGAAAAAATGGCCCTTATTCACTAGATTTCCAAAAAAACATCAAATCAAATAAATAATGGCCTTCCTCAAAGAAAGTTGTAAAATGTTATAAGAATTTTGAATGTGACACATTATTGGTTATAGTCTAGTGTATTCATGGAAGAAAAAGATGTAACAATTGCGGCTTGGACATTCAATATGCAAGAATGTGGACTTTTTATAACCTTGTAGTAGCTCAAAATGAAGGTGGTGAAACTTATTCAAAGTAGACCAACCCCTTTCAAAGATGGGGTTCTTGAGAATCCTTAATGGTATTGGTTGAAGCATCGACATCTAGAGCTAAATGTTTGATTTGCTAAAGGACTTTAGGTCTACTGGGCACAAGGTTTCACAAGCTAGTCTTGTGATTATTTCTACTAGAACCTATAAACATTAGACATTCAACACAAGTATATTGAAGATCATATATGGAATTCAAATGAGATGAGGATTCAAACAAGACATCAATTAGTGGCTAGAGTTTTGGTAAAAAGAGGTTCACATCAAGTTTATAACATCATTTCCAAATCCGTGGAATGCTTAGCTATGAATTGTGTTGTAAATGCAACAAAAGGTTCCTTGCCAAGGTTTTACATATTCATGGGTGAGAAAATCAAAGATGAGTACATCAAACATTGCAAAACAAGAACATGCATGGGATGCAAAGGAAAGCATGGATGATTATTTTTTATTCAAAGAGTTTTTATCATTATTCAAGAGGTCAATTCCAAGTGGCATCACAAAATGCAATTAACAACTATTAATTCTAGATGGACATGGGTCACATGTTACACTAAAAATAATCAAACAAGCGCAAGAAGTTAGATTGGACATGATTACATTATCACTTCACATTTCTCATGCCTTATAACATTGGATGAAAATTGTTTCAAACCTTTCAAAAAAGAGAGGGACAATGCAATGGTTAAAAACAATCACTATAAACCAAACAAATGAACATTTGTAACTTGGGTAGACAAGTCCTTGGACCAATCTTTGTCTAGGAAAAACGTCAATAATGGGTTTAGGGGTATAAGGATTTGGCCATGGATGGCAAGATCAAACCAAATGGAATGTATACAACTACGAACATTTCAAATGAAGACAATGAGAGTTTTGATGGACTAGCAAATGATATTCAATGGGGTGAAGATGGATCTACCACATAATTGTTAAACATAGCAACAATAATTGAAGATGTTGGAATGGAGGCTAAGTTAATGTCCAAGAGCAAGAGGACCAAAAATGTTATGTGAAAATGCCTAATAATCCTATTCTTACATAGGAAATAAGTCCAATATAAGATATTTATGATCTTGGAGTTATTGTATATGGACCTACAAATGAAATGTAATGCTACTTAGAATCCTACAACCACAATTCAAAAGGTTTTGTTTCTTGCAAATCTATTGTCCTTGACTCATTTACTTGCAAGGAAAACAAAATGTAAAGAACCATTAATAGATTATAGCAAATCACTTATAGTAACCTCTAATGAATGTGCAAATATTTTACACCAAAAGGCTATGGACAAATAAACATATGAAGAAATTAAAAAACAGAAGAGAAAGGAAAGGAGGGATAAGAGGGCTAAGCAATGAAGGCGACCAAGACAAAGGGTTCAAATGTAAGTAGGACAACAAAAACAAGGCATTGCATTGGAAAGGGGGGGAGGGGGGTGGGGGGTTCATTCCACAAAACACAATGCATTGTAATTTTTTAGGTGGGGACATTTTCTAAACAATTGAACTCTTATGAGAAGTTTTGTTATGGAGAAGGGCATGAATGAAAAGGGATATGTAAACCATGAAGGTGACAACAACGACCATGAGGGATGATAACAATTGATCTGAAAAAGAGAAGGGGGGCAATTTTGTCGATATTTGAAGCGATGAGTTTTAACAATGAACCATGACCTACTAGAAAAAGAAAGAGATAGATGGGGGGATTTCTAGAATTAAGTGACCAAGGCGATGCGTTGCATAAAGAAAGAAGGGGCTAGAGTTAAAGGATGAAAGTGCATAAAGAAACAAATAGAGGGGCATCTAGAGTTGGACAACAAAGGCACACAAGGAGACATAGAAAGAAGGTGAGGTTTGGAGTTGAACGAAGAAGGCAACCTACAAAGAGAAAGAAAGAAAGGGTTTGGAGTTGAACAATGAAGGTGACTTGGACACATAGAGAAAATTTTCTTCTTTTTACTCTTTTAATTGAACAATTTGTTTAATTTGAATCATATCGAGAAGTAATTAATTTTTTTTTTTTTCATTTGCCCACATGGGGCCATTTTTTTCCTATTAGAAAAAAAAAATGTAAATAGATGAACCAAAATAAATAATATTTTTTCCAAGCAAAAAAATTAAATCAAGAAAAATAAATATATTATATTCAACGTCAGCCCCATTATGAAGTTTATATATATATAAACAACAAATGTTTGATCTACAAGTTTTTAATCTAATTTACTCATGGACCTTCCAAACACAAATTATCCAAAAATATCTTTTCTTGTTATAAGTGGTAGCATTTTAATCTTTAAGCTTGAATGACTTGAAAATGGCAAGAGCCTCATATGGGCCCATCCCATTAAAACCCCAAAACACAAAGTTAGAAGTGGCATAAGGAATTCCGTGCTTCAATAGCCTCGTTAATTTGCTATCAATGTCTTACCACAAGCAAAAAAATGAACCTTATTACCCAATCATAATGTTTTCTACACATCAATAGACCATTGTGTTTTTTTATTTTGTTGTGTGTAGGTCCTATGACACACAAAATACCTTGTTACTTTTGGGCATGGTTGTGTAACTGAGCACTCTAAAACTTCAAGGTGTTAAGTAACAACAACCTTTTTTTCTATCCTTTTGTTGAAGACGGTGGTAGGATCCTTGGACCAATAAAACAAACTAACCACTAAGGTGATTTTACTTAACAACAATGTATTGAATGATAAAACTATTTTATAAAACATTTTAGTCCTAGGATTAATAAGGACATAAAATGTTGTTTTTCACTAACATCACAAAAACCATTTCCTCCAAATGTTAATATTGTAGCCCTTCACTCTAATAGTGCTTTTAATTGTTTACAATGTAAACCCTTTTTGGGTTTGTTTTAAAAACTTTTGTATTGACTCAAAATATTTTAATTAATGACAATGGCTTAACCAATTCTACTTTAAAATAGAAGAACCAAGTAATAATGTAGTACAAATTTTAATATCAAACAAATGTTCTACCATGCAACAAGCCAATTTTTTGTACATCATGGTCTTATAACAAGTTGTCATAAGAGTTTGCCGACTTAATTATTAAATCCCCCCCCCTTTTTTTTAAATGGTCTAATAACAATGTACAATTACCAAACCTTCAATGTGCTTGATGTTTAATATTTTTTTATTGATCATCCATATTTTGGAACGTATCAATGTATATTATTACTTATAAATGATTATGGAAAATATATACCTTGAGATAGTTATTATATTGGTTTTATTAGTCTTGGTGAAATTTGGAATTTCAACCTTTCTTGTAGAACCCATATGGTGGAGCCTTTGTTTTGTTAAAATCATGGACCAATATATATATATACAAAACCCCTCTTTCAATGGTTACTTGTTGAACTTTTGGTCCATGTCATTTTGAAAAAATATAATCTTGTCATTCTTGGTTTTTCAATCATCATTATAAGGATTCAAAGGTCTTCTTTGTGCTATAAACAACCTCTTATTGAGTGTGGGGTACCGTGCTTCTAGGTGATATTTTCATTTTATTTGATGAAACCAAAATGTAATGTTTACCCAAGAAAAATATGTTTTCAGGTCAAGCCTTGTAGAATTTTGAGAAAGAGAAAGGGTTTTCAGTTGATTGATAAAATCAACATTGATGACCTAAGCAAAAAGAAGAAAGAACATTCGAAGCTCAACAACTAATAGAAAGGGAGAGAAATTTTCAAATTGAATGACAAAAAACAATGTTGACATCCATGACTTGCATCGATGACCTACACAAACAAAAGGTCTAGAGTTAAATGATGAAGGTGATATCAAACAGAAGGTCTAGAGTTGAATGATGAAGGTGATATCAACAAAAGGCAAACTAGTTCACAATTGTAGTACAAGGGCATTAGCACTAGAATCACATGTTGTGGTGCCGCTAGAAAATTTAGATCGAGGGAAACATTGGTTCATCAATGACCATAGATTTTCCCACCATTTTAATGCACCGATCCTATCTATTGGTTTGTAATTAACATTTTTACAATAACACATGGATGAATTTCATTTTCAACTAGTTCGAACAAGTTTTAGATTTGGTTCACTTATTCAATTTTAACCTTTCATTAACAAAAATGCAAAGTGTTTGATAATAAGCATAACATGTGTTTCTAGCTAGTGGACCCCTTTTGTTGGGGGGGGGGGGGGCATATCTTTGTCATTACTTTACCAAATTCTGATTTCAATGGCTATGGGTGCGCCCAAAGATGGGGCAAAATTTTTTCTTTATACCATATTATGAAAAAAATGACGACCATCCTTCTTATTATAGCCTTATATGTTCAATTACCAGCTTGGTTGCCTTACTATATAGTGGGGGAAATGTTAAATTTGAACACAAAACCCTTGCTTCTTAATAAGATTCTAATGTGGCTTGTGTTGTTAAACCAAGTGTGAACTCATTACATAATTACTTGATTTTCAATTTTGAGTTTTTATTGAATTTGCAATGATGAAAATTACTCAAAGTTTATTATCTCTTGCACTTTATGTTTAAAAATGAATGAAATTGTCTTTATAGAATGGTACTCATTGAACAATTTCCAACAAACCAAAACCATGATGCAACTTTTCTAATTTTTAAAATTTTGATTTATTAAATTTTCAATGACAAAATTGTTCAATATTGGATAACTCTTGCACCACAGGTTTAAACATTATGAAAATCACATTGGCACATGGCTTACTCATCCAGGACTTTCTCATGGTACCAAGAGCACAATGAAGAAGGGTGCTGTGTGCTATGAGAGATTTCATCCTGACAAACATAACATAACAAACAAACAAACAAACAAATAAATAACCCTCCTTAATAAATAAAAAAAAATTAAAAAAATAAATAAATATATATATATATATACAAGAACCCAAAACCCATTTTGAGTTTTACTTTGGTACAAGTGTAGGTGCTGGGTCATCCAGGGCAACCAAAAGCAAGTCATGTAGACCTCACTAGAATGGAGAGTACATGTTAGATAAGAGGAGTTTCCATCAATCAACAACAGATGGCAATGTGCAATGTTCAGACATCCCAACTGTTAAGTACTTTGTGTTTTGTCATATTGTCCAAAGAATCAACCAGTTTATATATATTTTTAAAAAATTAAAAAGAGAGAGAGAGAGAAGTGCCTCAGGTACCTATTCAAAAAACCCAAAGGAAATATAATCAATTATTTTTATATTTATGAAAACTGATCATTTGAGAATTGGCTGAATTTTTTAAAATAAAATTTCAATACCTTGTACAATTCTCAATAAAACTATTTTTTAAAAAAAGAACTGGGGCTGATTTTTACAACTCTATGAGAAAATTGAAACCAGTTCTAACAAAAAACAAAATAAAAATAAAATGAGAACTGCCCAACACTACTGTAAACATGGAACATTTTTTCATTATATTCCTATCCCATAGCTAATTGACAACAATGGTTATACTTGAACTAAACTAGGTAGGGAAATCAAGTGGTCTAGTATATAGGTGAGGCACTTGGTACCTTCTAGGCAGCATATTTTTTTAGTTGAAACATTTCTCACAAAATGAAAGTCAAAATTTAAAATGCTAAAATGAAGTGGTTTTTGAGATTTTTCAATCCCCAAAATTCGAATTAAAAAAAAAAGAAGAGCAAATCCCAAATTTTTTATACATTGGTTCAAGCAAGCAAGTAGTTGAAGGATGTTTAAAATTTTAATTTTCATATATTGTTTATAGCCAAATATGGCTAAATCTCTCCACATGGGTGAGGGCCACGGTGAACCAGCACCCACCAGTGCACCATCCATTGGATGCCCCTTATAACTCAGTTGTGGATGAACCTCAAATGAGTTAATATTGAGTTTCACCTTGGTAACCAATTCTGTAGGAAATAGGTCTCATATATATAGGTAGATAGGTAGGAAAATAGGTAGTAAGTACTAGGTAAGTAGATGGTTTATACATATGTAAAGGCTGTTTTTAACTACCTACCTACTAACAGCCTGCTTCAGTAGGTAGGTAGAAAAAAAAAGAGGCAACTGAGCTAACCACCATGGTTAGCTAAGGAACTGAAACCCAACAGAAAACTGTTTCCTGTCCAGATACCATCCATCCTACTTGGTGGGCTGGTGGGTGCTGGTAAAGGGCATATTGTGGGTGCCTATGAACCCCATAATAATATGTCTTCCCCATAGCACCACTGCCCATGAGGCAAAAAGGCCATTAACCTTATAGCCTGGTTAGAATGTACCTTGAACTAAGTTTGGATAAGAGGGAGGGCTTATTACTCACTATTCTCATTCATAACAAGGGGTGGGTGTGTCACATTGTGGCCTCGCCAAATTGCTTTAAAAAGTATCCGTAGGCAAAAAGAAGAATTATGAAAACTCAAATATATTTCACCATAGCAAAAATATAATCTTCAAAAAAGTCCTGTAAAGGAAACCAAAATCCTTCAAGATATTATTATAACTCTATTATAACTAATCTCTCAAGTTTCAACAGAAGCCAAAATATCATCATCTTTCAAAAATGCTCATATAAAAATAGACCTATTATTATTATTATTATTATTTACCTAGGGGCCAAAATCCCTTAAGCTATAGCTACTATTACACTCTATAATAATGAATCTAAAACACAAAGATCAAGGCCAACAAAAGCAAAAGGAAGGCAGGGTTGTTGTGATGGTGGAGAACTTGTATCCAATCCTGATGATTTCCCTATATCCATCACAGACTTTGTAGGAATGATGTGTTGAGAAGACACTGATTGATTTTGCAGGCTTACCCATTAGGCTAACAGAGCAGCTTCTGATCTGCACATTTATAACTCACTTTATAAGTGCAACTGATGAGAGTGTTAGAGAGAGAGAGAGAGAGAGAGAGAGAGAGAATCCAACCCAAGGGGCGTCAGAGGTACTCTATGCTTTGATTCCCTTGGTTTTCACAGGCATCCAAGAAGCACTCCCAAATAACTGGATTCTCTAAACCCTAAAGTATCCAAAGAAGGAGGAAAGCACAATGAATCAATCCCCAATGAATCCATTTCTGCTTGCTAGATCAATTGAAATTTTCCCAATAAGTAAATAATTAAATAATTAATTAAATAAACCATTTTTAGGGTTTAAATGGCAGACAGAAGAATGTGCTTCCCACTGCACTTATGTCCCTCACTCCAGAGTGACACACAAACATCTCATCAAGTTTGTCACAAGTTTGTCATGAAAATTATATGTAAAAAAAATTCAGCTAAGCTACCCAATTTTGTCATGGGGTGGAGTTCTAGTCATCTCCAGCTAACTAGCATGTTCTCTAGGGGATTAAAACTACTGCTCATCATCCTCACTCACTCACTACAAGCTGAGCAAGTGAGGAGTTTGCCTGATAAGGTGTGATCTGATCTCTGATCTGACAGCCCCCCATCCATGCAAAATGGGTTGGTGGCTGGCTAACAAGCTGATTGATCTCTTCAAAACTTGTTGCAGACATACCTAGTGTTGTTGTCTGTTACCTCATTATGTTCACAACTGGCTCCTGGTCTGCAAGATGTTGCATCTTTAGTGCATCTTTTGTCACTACTCAATCATAATATGGATGCTATGCTTCCCCCCCCCCTTGCCTCAGGTCAGTTTTGTCATTAAATAATCCTCAAAATATAGTGAAACAAATTTTTTTGGTGGCATACCACTATGAAGTTGCCATGTTGAAAATCATCATAATTATCATAGTTTACACTCTGAATAATTTCCATACTACTCATATGACAATATCATGAGTAGATCATTGAAAAAAATAATGATTTAGATTTTTAAAAAAAATATTAATCTTTTTGAAAAAAAATAATTTTGATTTTCTTTTTTTTGGGTCAATGTGGAAACTGACCCTAGTGTTCCCGCTGGTTAAAACTTCCATTGAACCTGTGATACCTACACCTAAAATCAATCAATCTAATGTTAGAAATTATCACTCCATGAACCATTTAAATAAATTTGAAAGAAAAAAAAAAACTCAAACAATCATCATGTTCAAACAACCTTTTTATATATACAAAAAAACTCACCACTTTCAAAATAAGTGCAAGAAAATTTCTAACCTGACCTTTCCATCAAAAGATTTTATGCATTCCAAACTCCATCCTCAAATTATAGTTCATGTGTGACCATCAAGTTTTTTCAATTTGGATATCAAAAAATGATGCGTTCCACTCACCCAAGTACACACTCAAATGGTCAATCATTCATACAAATGATCTTGTTTCTTTCAAGCATTCATGAAAATGAGACTTTCAAGCAAAAATCTGATCCATTTTTCCTTTCACAAGCGAAAAAGGTAGGTTTTATATGATGTTGCAAATAAAGTCAAATGTTAGGGATACAAACGTAATAACTTGGCAGAAATTATATGGCTTTCTACTGGTTGGAATTATTATTTTTTGAAAAAATAAAAAAAATTAATGTATAGATTATTTTTATTTTTATTTGGGGTGTTTGATTATCGAACTTTTAATCAAGAAAAAAAATTTGCCAGATTCTACATCATGTTCCAATATTTAACCAAGAATATAGATTGATGCCTTAAATGTCTTTACTTTTGCAATTTTTTTTTCATAGCCAAATTTGGCTAACTTGTATTATCAATGATCACCTCTAAGGTTACATGACAAAAATACCAAATTTTCTTGAATGTTATATTTGAAAACATATTTTCTATAGTAGAAGCTCTGATGCAATGCCAAATCACAAAACCCACTACTATTTAAAATCATATTTAAATTTAAATTTTAATGAGTTAATAATTATATAATTTTTTTGGGGAATGGAACAAGTGTATAATTTTGTATAACATTAAACCCCAATGTGAGTGTCAAGCATTAGCCATGCAATTTGTATGACTTGTATCATATATGAAGCACTTGTAAGAAGCTCAGAGCAGATTGTTCCAAAATGGAAAATGTCATTCGGTAAACATGCACTTCATGCACAAGAATGCTTATTATGTTCCATGTAGTGGGCCTAGTAAAAGAATCAAGGGGGATCAGCAGAATGATGGTGCTTGCTTGCTTGGGTTGGAAATTGTTACTCTAACCAGCACAATAAACTATGGAGGTGATTTCATAATTTATGGAAAATGGTGTAATATTTGAGTAATATCCGTCATTGAAAATATTTTCAACTAAATTATTAAAAATGGGGTTTGGAAGGGTTTTTTTTTAATTTAAAAATTTGAATAACAAATGCGGGAAATAAACAAGTACAGGAAATATTGTGAGCTGTAAGGTGCCCTCCAACAACACTAGAAAAATCTAGCCAAGTCTTTGCTGTGCTAAGGATATCACATGAGCAAAAAACACTAGACCATGTGTTTGCAGTCTGCTACACCAACAACTCCCTTGCTGACAAACTGGAGAGAATGTGGGTTGTGTGACAAAACCCTGGCTCGAATTAAAAGAGTTAGCAAATAGCAACCAAAGCATTGAGTCAGCTTTACTTTTATTTTTTTCTCTGAAATTTTTTTGTGAAGAAAATTATTTTTTTGGGAATTTTTTGTAATTGTGTTTACATAATAATGTAAATTCGATTTTTTTATAAAAAAATTTTGATATTAAAAAATTGGAAAAAAAAAAAACCCTGGTCAGATCGAATTGCAAACATTGCAATGAAACTAAACCAAGAGGTGAAGAATTAGAGAACAGAACTTGTTGTTGTTGGATTGGCTTGATTAAATGAAGCAAGTATGTAGTTTATTGTTTATACCTTTTTTTCCCTCTTATTCATAGTTGCTATTAAGAGGGGCAAAGGGGCTCCTATGCTCTAATAATTTCATAATTGTGGTGGTGATGGGTTTATTGGTGCTATTTCCATAGTTCTGTGAGTCCAATGATTTATGTGATTCCTAAGGTAATAAACACATGAAGAGCACTCAGCAGGCCACTGATTTGTGTCACACTTTTCTAGTGAAATTGTTGCATGATGTGCTTAAAGTCCAACAAGTACAAAAAAAAACACCTTCTCAGCTCAAGAAGGTACTGTACTACATAATCTGTTGGCAGGGTTTTTTTTTAAAAATTAAATTTTATAATAATTTATATTTTATTTTATTTTTAAAAAATTTACCTGGCTAAATTTGGCTAGTGGGGTAATTTTTTTTAAAAAAATGGCTGAAAATATATGTATTTGTTTTGTTGGTTGCAAAAATTGCTCTATCACTAGAATGAACCCAAATGTATGGCTAATACATATTACATATTTTTCAAATAGGTACTAATTTATAATGATGGCTTTTTTGTTTTTGAATATTTTATATTAGGGGTGGTCTTGTAGCTAAATTGACATAGTGTTAAGATTAAAATGGTGTTCCATGCAATGCATAAGTTCTCCCTTGAAATCTTAGCCATACTTACTTTGATTGCTTAGGGTGATTGGTTTGGGGATGTGTAACTGAGAAGTTTTGCAAGGACTCAAACGTCAGGTGCCCATTTGGTTGTTGGTCTCAATTGACTTGCTTTGTCCTTTTTAACAAGGTACTTTGTTTGGAGCTTGCATTGCAAAAATTACCCCTAGAAAAATGCACCTCTCTTAAAAGAAAAAAAAAGATATATGTATTAAACTCACATTCTCCTTCTTATTATGATCACTAACTATCCACACACATCTACCCCATTGCCACCAAGTGCCTTACCTACTTGCATGAAACCACTTATCTTGCCTATCTATGGTAGGTACCTAGTTACATAGGTAATGCTAGGTGGAAATAGGGGGGTTTTTTGTAAGATAGGCTATTATGTTATATACACTTGACAATGTGAATGAAATTAAGCATGCAAATGAAACTAATCACATGGATGACATCATAGCATAGGGATGAAGTTGATAAATTGGATATCATGAATGAAAATTTTCACATGGATGAAATTGACAACATGGAATGATATGACCATATGGATTAGGTGAAATTTGGACACAAATGAATCTCATTCCATGGATTAAATGCACAACCCAAAGGGGCAAATGGGGGGTTGGAATGGCAACATCCCCCTTTGCACCTGGCTACACCTGAATGAAATTGTCAACATGGGTGGTACCTAATGATATGGATGAATGTGAAAAGCAGATGAAATCGACAACATTGTTCACATTAATTACATAAAAAGTTATTGCTTATGTGAATCTCACTTTTGGAATGTACAAAAGCATGCAATAAAACATATGGATGAAACTTGATTACATGAATGAAGTTGACCACATCTCATCCACTATTGAGAGATACAACCACTTGGAAGAAAATTCAATAACATGGATGGTGGTCACTATCATCCATAATCTAATTTCATAGATGTTATTAAATTTCATCCATAGTATCAATGCTATGGATCATGTTATGGATGCTGATCATTATCATTCATGTTAAATTGAATTTCACCCATGTGATATCTTTCATTCTCCATGCATTTGTTCATGATTTTCAATTTGATTAATGTCAAATTTCATTTGTAGTGTGGAATTCCATCCTTGAACAAAAGCTCATCCATGTTTTATCAATTTCATCCATATGATAGAATATCATTAATTTCATCCACAAGTATTAGTTTTTATTCTTGTGATCAATGTTTATATTGTAAATCATTATCCTCCATCAAATTTTCATTCATGTGATCAAATTACATTTTATGTATTCAATTTCATCCATGATACAATTTCACCAAGTTTTATTCACATTACACATCTTCATTGTCAACTTCATCCATGAACAGGTTTGGGGGGTGGGGGGAGGAGAGGGGGATGAGACAAGGTTTGGGAGAGACCTCACGGCGACAAACAAAAAAAGACAAAGAAGGGGTGTGTCACATTGTGGCCTTGCCATTTACATTAAAAAGTATCTTAAGGCAAAAGAAGAACTATGGAAACTCAATTATTTCACCATGCCAAAATATGATCTTCAACAAATCCTCTAAAAAAAAAACCAAAATCCTTCAAGATATTATTAACTCTATAACTAATCACAAGTTTCAACACAAGCCAAAATATCATCTTTCAAAAATCCTCATATAAAAATAGACCTCATATTACCTAGGGGCCAAAATCCAGTAAGCTACTATACTCCATAATGAATCTAAACACAATATCCTTGCCTTGGTAGGCAAGGCTAACAAATTACCTTCCTTAAAAATATAGATTTGGTGGACAAAGCTTTCTTGCTTCTTTTTCCCTACCCACCCTTCCTTCACTCCCCAACTCCTCCTTGTGTCTCACACAACACACACACACACCCTTGCTTTTTCTAGAGGTCATCAATTCATTTACCTCAAAGTGGCAAGTACAACATAAGTACGGGAATAAAAAAGGAAGGAAGAGAAAAAAAAAGGGGTACCTAAACCCTAAACCCTAATAAAGGAAGAGAGTGGGAATTCTAAATATGGCACCACCCATCATCTCCTAGCCTACTACCTACTTGAAGCACAAAGAAAAATAACTCCTCATAAACCCTCCAACAAACAACAGATGGCCATGACATGATATGAGAAGAGGAGCCTTGTTGAAAGGATTGATGGATGACCCATTTATGAAAGTGCAAAGACTTGTCCATCACCTAGTGCAATGGCAAAACCCTTGTTTCTCACTAGTACAGCCCAATGGATTTTATTTTTTTATTTTTAAAATTTTCTTCTTATTATTATTATTATTTTCAGGAAACTTGGTTTTTTAAGTGGCGATTGTCCATAATAAGTAAGGAAGCAGATGTAGAAAAAGTGGCGATCCTTCTCAGGAAGATTTAGTCAATTCTGGCTACAAACCCATAATATGAAGTGTGACCAAAACCCTAGCCAAAAATAAGGGAATGAGTGCTGGGCCCTATCCTTTCCCTTCTATAGAGCACTTGAGCCCTTTTTCCACTGTAGTCTGCAGCAGGTGGCCTTAAATGAGGGAACCTGCCTTGTGCAAGGTGGCACTCCTTACGAAGGTACCTTACGGATGTACGGAGTCGGCCTACACATTTTGTAAGGGCACCTCTGTACGGCGACTGTAACTTTCCTTGTTCTTTCTTTGTGCCAGGCCATGCCCTGCTGTAGTGTAGGGCATAACCCTAGACTAACCCATGGTAAAGCACAAGGTGAACATTATCACACACACCTGGTAATAAATAATGCATGAGGTTTGATCAAGGGCATTACCAGAAGAAGGGGGGTTGTTATTAGGTGAGGGCGAGAGTTGGGTTGGGCATGAGTTTTGCTTCTCGTAATGCCCTTGATCATGTGTGGAGGGTGAAGACTCAATTTTATTTTGTTTCACCGATAAGATTATTATCCGAGAAATCACAAGGAAAATTGCCTTCAAGGCCAAAAAAAATACACAAAAGATGATTGTGAAAAAATGGGAAAAGACCCGACTCCTCCCAAAAATGAAAAAAACAATTCCCGGCTATGCCAAAAAGAGCCCATTCTCAAAAACGGAAGGTCCCAGCATTTCTTGGAGGTCTTGAAAATTCCACTTTAAAAATACGCCATCGAAATACACTAGAAACTTTTCAACAAAATCTTTATGCATTCAAAGTGCCCTCCAAATACACTAGCAAATTTGGGTGAGTGCCACAAGGAAGCCAAAGAAAGAAGGAACTCAGAGGGAATATACTTGGAGGACAACATTACAACCTTAGAGATGGGTTAAGGTAACCCTCAGAAATTTTTTTCCCATGCAGCCCGAGGTTGATAGGGCTGGACGGTTACCGGTTCCAGTAGTAGATGTAGTTGGTGGTTCCGGTTACTAGTGGCTCCGGTTACTGGTGCCTCTTGTTTGTTGTCCCCTGATAAAGGAGGGAGAATCCCATGTGGACTGGGCTGGTCTTCTTCTTCTTCTTCACAATAGCAGCTCCAGTTTGTGAAGGAGCTTGTTGCAGTTGCGCGTCGTCGTCGTCGTCGACGCTGTCGCTCTCGTCTCCTCTCATCTGCTGCTGCTCCCTTTGTCGCGCGTTTTCTCTTCTGGAGTTTCATCGCTTGCTGCGTGTTTGGATTCTGTACTCAATAAGGCGTCTGCAGACTCGGCATTGTCGAAAGCTTTAGACTCTGGTGTTGGTGGTGTTTTTTTTGTCTTCTCGCTCTCTTCTCGTCTTCTTCTCTTTTGGGTGAGCAAACGATCCAAAGCTTCACGTCCTTTCTTCCTCTCATCACTGTAGAACTCTCTGTCTCTGTCTCTGTCTCTGTAAGTGTATATACATTCTGAGTACTTTTTTGTTTTGTAAGTCTTCTACAAACGAAGGTGAAGGTAGCTGATCTAGTAATGTGCATTGCTGTAAGGAGTTTTGTGGTAGTTAGCTAGAAAGCTTGGCCTTTGGCTGCACAGCTTGAGTTTTTTTGTTGTCGAGTCTACGTTGGTTTTGTTGTCGCTTGCTTGCTCGCTCGCTTGCAGATCAGTACTCGTGTACTACTACTGCAGTTCATGGGAGGAGGAGCTTAAAGGTCCAAGTGTTTTGTGAGAGGAGAAGCAAGCGTGGAGTAACAACAGCTGATGTGTTGGTTGCGTGCGTTGCAGGCAAGAGAGATGGCACCAGGTCGGGCGACGAATTACAGGGATCAGTATGGTGTAGTCTGGTGCGTCGTGGTCCTCGCCATGATGCTTCAGCTTCTTGCGGCCTTGTCTGCAAACGTGGTTGCAAGCTCTCAAGCAGAGGATGCCGCATCTGAAATTGCAGCAAACAACGACCAGTTCACTCAATGGTTGCAAGCCATGGCGGAAACATCCGACTCCGACGACGAAGGTACGGATTCTGGCAACAACGACAACAACTTCTCGAATCTAGCTGCATCCTCGGGACATGCGAGAACCGACAACAAAGCCCACAAGAGATCAAAGCATTCAGCTCGATCCTCCAGTTCTCATAGCAGCAAAGGAAGCAAGACGAAGGAAAACTACGACAGTATCGGCGTTCTGCCACCGCCCACAGGGAAGCCAGTGAAGATCACTGTGAGCAAACATGGCAAGGGAGACTACAAGACCATCAATGAAGCTCTCAACTCCATCAAGCCGAATGC
>Ga0116229_10002224_pt1 | contig 31234 bp, 29 predicted proteins | sample S1TSphgellanicum_3_FD_87313 | JGI IMG/M metagenome (GOLD analysis project Ga0116229, IMG submission 87313) | Host-associated microbial communities from peat moss isolated from Minnesota, USA - S1T2_Fc - Sphagnum magellanicum MG | ecosystem: Host-associated > Plants > Peat moss > Unclassified...
AAATTGCCACCTCACCAGGTTCCAAATTTAAAAATAAATTAAAAAAAGAAAAGAAAAGAAAAGTTGATCAAAGATAGTTGGATTCTCATTGTAGTGGTCTTCCTTTAACCATGGAGTGTTGGTGGGTGTGGTTTCAATTTGGGCCACCTGGAACCGACCCTGGTCAAAAAAAAGGCATAATATTTTTCAGGTCGGTAGTTGGAGGAAGGACGAATGGAAGCCACACGGTGAGCCAAAAAAAAAACTCACTCACCAATTTGGGGGGGCGGGGGGCGGGGGCGGTGGGGTATCTTTTGAAGAGTTTCTGTGACTTTTGTCCGTCAATACTCAACTGCTTTCATACGCTTTGTTGGTGAGTGAGTTTCTTTTCAATACAAAAACTTGGTGGACACAATACGTCACTAGAATTTTATCTCTCTAAAGCTACCTCCCAAAGCACAATCCCCAACACAGTTTATTATTCTTCTTTTTATTTTCTAGAATTTAAATTCAGAATCCTTAATTCTTAATTTTTAATCTCAGTTTTTGTGGTTTGGAAAGTTTGGAAGCTTTTCTAAATTTTAAGCAATTTTTTTTTCCAAATTTACACAATTAAAACGAGAACTTTCATTTTTTTTTTCCAAATTTCCACAATTAAAACGAGAACTTTCAATTTTTTTTCCAGAATTCTTTTTGGCCAAAAATAAATTCACTGATCCCCAGTGGCTAAAAAGTAGATAGAAAAAGCCAAAATCCAGCAAACCTTGAAACCCAGGATAAATGCAAGCAGATCAAAAGTTTTTTTTTTTTTGTTTTTTAATGGTGAAAAGAAAACAGAGCAGCCTCGGTTTCTCCGTCACGTATAAAGTAACAGCAAAGTCAATACTGGGATTCCTACAAAAGGACTAGGTAGAGCAACCTACGTGAGAGAAATACGTAGGTATCTCTCCTACTGATTATAAAGATTCCGTAGGCCGCCCCTGCGCCACCAGAAGAATCGCCAAGGAGGCACTGGGGGCGCGGGCCTTATTAGGTTTCGTCACGAGCCGCCGCCAACATTGTCAACCCGCGGTTTCATCGGGTTTCACCAAAGCTCTAGCCCTTAGTTAGTACCTTTGTAGGTCGGACGCTAGGTTGTCCTTCTCTTCTATCCCAACCCAATCGTACATGAAAGGAAAAAAAAAACTCACTGAACCTCGCACTATACATAGTTATGGTGCATTCACACTTGATGTTAAAATCAATGTTAATTGAAGTTCTACGTGGCATCCTAGGTGGCACCCAAATGTTAAATGGCTGATAGCTTAATGTTAAGTGAATGTTAGTTTAACATAAAATCTTTGCGATAAATAAGTTTAAGTCTCAAATGACTAGCATGGTGTTATGGAACTCAACACTAGAGTCCCAAACACCAAGTGTGAACGCATCTTTATTATTGGGGAATATGAAAGGACCCTAAAAATTCACAACTAGGATCGATCCTACCTAGTACTAGGTACTTATAAATTCTGGAATAGGGCCAGCATACCTAATACGGGACCTTACATGATGAAATAGGGCCAGATATTCTAGGAAAGGGATTATATATGATATAGAATAGGGCCCGAATTCCTACAATGGCACCTTATATTGATGGAGTAGGGCCTGCATTCCTACAACGGTTTTTCTAATATGCCAGAGTTAGGGTCAGCATCCGTAGTAAGTGGCTTTTTACATGATGGAATGTTCCATGCCTTTGGGGACCCTTGAGGTGCCTGATCTTCTAGGTCCTTTGCACAGGAGTGGATCCAAATGTGGGGCCCAGGTGCTCGCCACCTTCTTCTCCTGGGCCCATCGTTTTGGGAATGCTGCCATCTTTGGCCCTTATGGTATACACCATAGGACCTTCACCATTCCGGCATTGTGGGCAGCTCATTTTGAAAAAAAATCAGCATTTACTGAAAATAATAGATATTTTGTGGGTACCGATTTGGGTTGAGGAATTGTGGTAGGGAAGGTTTTTATTTTTTATAAACAAATAAATAAATAAATAATACACACACAAAAATAAGATAAATAATTAAATATTTGTAAAGACATGAAGAATGGACAGGACACAACGTGAGTGAGAGAGAACGTTGGGCGAGAGCATGAAAGACCGGCGAGTGTGAACACGAAAGGAGAGGAGGGGTGGGAAGGGGCAAGAGAGGGGGTGAAGCGGGCCCCCCGGTTTCTGGTTGGGTGGTTTGAAGGAGGGTGGGGGGCGGCGGTGGTTTGAAAATTGAAACTTGGGGGAAAAGGGAAAGCGAACGTTGCGGGTCGGGACTCGCGAGTTGTAGCAGCGATGCCGGGAGGGAGGCCTTTTTGACCAGTTTGGTGGTTGGAGAGGCTGCTGGCCGTGTGAGGGAACGACAGTTGTGTGCAAAAGAGGGGAGAGAGAGAGAGAGAGAGAGAGAGTTTTCAGGAGCTCCACAATACTTACAAGAAGAAGGCCATGCCACCACCCATTTGTAGTATACCATGGAGCCTGGGCCAGTTGGACACTAAAATTATATTCTATTATTTTCAGAAATTTTGAATTATTTTCAGGAAATTTAAAAAAAAAAAATTGTATTCTGAAGGAAAAGAAAGAATCTGATGAAGTCTTTTGGGAACAGATCATTTGTTGAAATGGAATCATCAAAATTAATTACTTATTCCACAAACAAGTGTTGAACTGGCCAACAAGAAGGAGAAGCTGCTGCTGCTGCTACTACTACAGTATAACTTACATAATAGATATCTACATACTATATACATAACTTACTCTGTTGTTTTCCAACAGATTGCTCTTTTTTCAATTTTAAAAAAAGTAAATATTAATTTGCATTATTGCTGAATCAGCAGCCTCGCCTCATCATCATCTCCCCCACCCCCACTCGATCGCTTCGAGGCACTTGTTGCAAACCAAACTCCGCGCTCAAAACACGGGCTTCGACTGTTCATAGTTCATACCCAAACTTGTCGTTAATGGGTGGGAAGAAGTCTTGTGTAATTTTCTGTGCAAATTTTTTCTCTTTTGTGGGTCCTTTTTTTTGTATGTGTTGCTTGGAGCTGCTGCTGTTGTTTTAAGTAGTTTTATTTTTTCTCCCTTTTGGGGGTGGGTTTAAAAAATAACTTTCTGGGGGGGGGGGGGGGGGGGGGGGGGGGGGGGGATTATGGGGGGGGTGGGTCTGACGTGTGTTTTTTTTTTTTTGTTTTTTGTGTGTTGTTGGGTGGGGTTGGGGGTGGGGTGATTGGGTGGGGGGGGGGGGGGGGGGGGGGGGTTTGGAGGAGGATTATGGTGTGGGATGGTTCACTGGGGTTCCATTTTGTTTGTCCTTTGTCTTGAGGATCGATTTGTGGGCAAGTGATTTTGAGCTTGTATTACGTTGCGGCAAAAGAGTACCTATACCATGCTTTGTTGTTGTTGTCGTGTTTTGAGTCTCAATTATTGACTGTGTGTGTGTGTGTGTGTTTGTGAGTGAGTACTTATGGTTTGTGTTTTATTTTTGCCGTCGATTTCTTTCTTGCTTTCCTTTGTGGAATTTCCCGTCTGAGCTACTACGGCTAGTATGTCCCAAGGTTTAATTCCACTTTCTTTTGCCAAAAATGGGGCGTACTTGAGGAAATTGGATTTATTGGGAGGCTCTTGAGGCTCTTGAGGCTCTTGAGGGGCGGCGATTTGGAAAGATGGGTTCTGGTTTAGTGGAGATGTCCTTCTTTGATATTTCCAAGCTCTGAAGAAAGAAATTGGGTGTGCTGCAGTTTTTTTCTTTCCCTCCGTTTCGGGATTTTTTTGGTTTCTGCTAGGATTCCTCCTCCTACGATGGAAGAAGAAGCTCTGGTCCTCTGAGCTCTTGGAAATTATTACCTAAAGGAGAGGACTTACCGTCCCCGACCAAAAAAATAAAATCACGTTCCTCTGAAAAAACTTCCATGATCATGTTGTAGAGAAAGTGGGTGCTGAAAGGAGGAGGAGGTTTTGTTGTTGTTGCTGCATAGTGGGTTGCTTTTAGACTGCTCACACAAATGAGGAAGAAGGGGAGGAGGAAGAATCCTTTACCAGAGATTCAGGAAGAAGGCTTGATTACACCCTTGCGGAGGGGGTCCTCAGCTTATGCATTTTCCAACAGTCCAGAGCCAAGAAGGGTGAATGACTTGGAAGCAGGCACCACCACAACAGATTCACATCTCACCTCTAATGTTGAAATGGCAGCTGCTCTCGTTGACCAGGTGAACTTCCATCACTTGTTTTAATTTTTTTCCTCCTTTGAACTGCTTTTCCTGTCATAGCAGATTCTCAGAGGAACTCTTATTCTTCCCACTAAAAAAGGACTACTGAAGAAACCATGCCTTATACGTGTCTTATCATCTGCACCTTTGCTGAAGAACAATTGCTGAGCCATGGAAGTATGTATTGGATTTGTGCCAGGCAATGCTGGGTCGCTGGATGCCCCTTGCTGTTGTGTACCACAAGGACTATCAGACTGCAAAACGGACTTTTTTGCTCTATCATCAACTTTCCCCAGCCCGAGGCCTTATATACTTTCTGTTCTTGATCTTGCCTTTCTTTGAGGTCTGTGAACCTGCTCTTTTCAAGTAGCAACGAGTTCAAAGGATGACACTGTTTGCATTATACCACTGAAAGAAAGCTTTATGTCACTATTTGTTGAATTTTGTTTAAAGCATACTTTTTCTCTTGCACCAATTGCAGATCTATGCCATTGGATACAGACCAGTTTCTAGGGTTTGTTGCAGGTCCATCACATAGAAGGGTTATCTAGAAAATTCTCACACTAAAATTCACATGGGTCAGTGTACTTAGATTTTGTATCTCTTCCTAGGGTACTTACAGATGGTTTGTCTGCGCAAAAGGTGATCTGAAATCTCCATGGCTGGTGGATCATGTGTAGATTCCAGGATGGTGCAATGAAAACTTGCCAAATCCTTGTGGAGACCCGAAGAAGTTTCCTGTCAGTGGTCTTCCATACATACGACCATGGATATCTCTGACCATTGAAGTAAGTTTTGGCTCTTTGCTGGTTTTGACCTGTTTTTCTTTTCCCCACAAAAACCTGTATGCCCATTTCTGCCACCACTCTTGAAAAGTCTGCTGGGTGTTTAAGCAACTTAGCTGAAAAGCTTTGTGGATGCAACCAGTTGACAAGAACTGAAACTGCATCCAAGTGGTCACCAGTGGGTATGCTTAAAGGATACATTCATGGTGTAGGAGGTCCCAACAACTACCTGTTTGACCTCTCTATCCCTTAGGATGCTTTTAGCTTGCCCCTGTACAGGATGCAGACAAGGGCAAGCTAAAATAAATGAAGCTTACCCTCACAAGCTTGTTGCAGCTTGACATGCATACTATTGATTTTGTTTATTACCTGTCTCTCTTGAGTGCTAGCTGATATCATGACTGAGTCTTCCTGTTGTGTCTGGAAATGCAACGGAAACTCAGGATACAGATTTTAATGTAATTTTTATGGCCAAAATTCTAAGCAGATGGTTACCTATCTCTCTGCAGCCAATGTCAGGAGCTGATGAAGAGCAGTGGGGAGCCATGGCAGCTAGTCACTGCCATTCAGGATGAAGGTGATGGTCTGATACTTTTTGAGTGTAAACTTTTGTGAGTTACACTCAAAAAGTTATGAGCACACTCATAGCACACTTCTTCTTATAGTGTTCATTTTGGTGTTTCTGGAACTGACATGATGGTTATTTTAGTGTTGCTATGAAGTTTTTCTCTGTGATCTCATTAGAGATGACAATAACTGCAAGATGAACTATGCCAGCAGAAGTTATGTACCTGTATTCCAAACAGTAGTCATGTATGACAGGTACTGTGTGTTCTGGTCCTGGTTTGGTCGGTACTGCTGCAATGGTATTTCCTGGGAGCAGGCTTTTGGGAAAATCGTGTTGGAGTCTATAAGGTACCTTTTTATGCCTGCCATGTAGTAAATGGTTTTTCCTCTTTCTCTCCTATCTTTCTGCATGTTGCTGTCTAGCACATTGCTGTCCTGTCTTCTTCCCTTTTGTCACAAAGTTTGAGGGTGCAAAATACTTAAATGAGGTTGGGGTTGTGCATTTATGTTACTAGCTCCAAGTACTTAATCAGTTTTGGGGTATGGCATTTGTGTTCTAATTTGGCAAATTCTGTGAGCTTTGCACCCAAACCATACAGGCAGATTGGTACACATAATTTAGAGCTAATTTTTTGGACTCAGAATTATGGAGGTAACTCCCATTGACATTCCAACAGCGACACTTGGTTGGTTCAATGGGGATATGTTATTTTGCACCATCTGTTCAGAAGGGTTCGCCAAGGTCTGAACCAATCAATGTGGGGCAGGTGGCTATACTTGCAGCTTTGTCTGTTGCTGTTGCTGGATCACCTCTTGGTTTTGCTCAACTGGGAGGCATCAAATTGTCTATGTACCTCCGAATCCTCATCCCAGTTGTCTTCAGCCGGTAAGCTGAACCATATTCCCTCAGTTTTGTGGTGATCACAGTGTGACCAGCAGCTTAGACACCAGTTGTTGAAATTCTTTTTCACTGCTTACACTTCTTTAGATACTGGGAATCTGGTTATATACACACTTTGTGGTTGCAATTGGGGGATGGTTTTGAGTTTTCTGTATTATCATTTCCTACCAACATAGTCTATGGCCTAAGAGTGTATGCTTGCACCTTTGTTCTGTCATTGGGATTGCTTTTCAAGGACTATGTTTTGTGGATAGGGCAATACGTGGGTGCTTCCGGATGACACTACGCATTGTGCACACATTCCTGGACATTGCGGTATATCTCTATGAATAGTCTTAAACCATCCACTGGGTATAGAATGCCGGTTTTGACTTGTCACACGTTTAGTGTGAGAGCTCTAGTTCATCTAAACATGCCATGAAAAAATGGCATTGAATGGAAATTATTCACTTTTTTTTGTTCAGACTATGAGGATAAGATGAGTATTCATCTTCAAAGATGGAGATTCAAGAGGCTTCCCTTGCAATGATATGGGTGTTCTGTAAAGAGTCTCTCTTGTTTTGGTGAGCTGGTATGTTAAAAGATAAAAGTCAAAGAACATTGTTGCAGAGAGCTTGGGAGGGCATGAAACAAATAGCAAGGTTTGGTACCCCAAGCCTGGTTGTACTGAATGCCAGGCACTTGGTGCTAACATCAGGTGTGGGAAGTGCTTAGATGTCAAACTTTTAGCCTGGTTCCATTTTATTCCTAATAAAGGTTTTTGGCACAGGTTTTGGTGGTGGTATTCCTTTTGCTTTCAGCATGGCTCGCAACCAAGTTCTTTTCAGAAACAACACCTGAATTTGCGGACTTCAACACCTCGCTTTTGAACCTATTTGTGTTATTGACTACTGCAAACAACCCAGTTGTGTGGGCATCTGTCTATGCAGCAAACCGCATGGCTTTTTTCTTCTTCTTCACATATATGATTGTGGGGCTCTTCTTTCTCATGAACCTTGCTTTCTCTGTCATCTACAGCAATTACAAAGCGCAGGTACAACACCATACTTGTACACATGCTTATCTATATGACCTTCACACGGCTGCATGCTTTCAGATGTATTCAAGAAACTGTCTGATATTATCTTTCATGGACCCACAGATGGCTGTTGAAGTTGCAAAGCGGACAACAGCACGCCAAGGAAATCTAAGAGCAGCTTTCAGTTTGTTGGATACTCGGGAACAGGAATGGATTGATGGTGCCACTATGATTTCTCTTTTTCTTATCATAGGTCGCTACAGGTCAGTGAGTGGAATTGATTGGAGGCTCTACATCTCTTCAGGATTGCGATTGCATATTAGAGTAGTTTGATGATCATTCTTCTAGGGAAACACAGAAGCTAGGATGCTGTTTCAACATCATCAACAGCTTAATAGGAAGTTAATGTCTTAATGTTCTGCTACTGGAATTGAATGGGGAGATCTTTGTGCAAGCAGGCATATTCCAGATGTTCGAGCCCGAACTAGTCGTCTTTTCTTGGCGCTAAACAAACGGGGTGATTTCAAGATCTGGTCAGACGAATTTGAGGAGCTGTGTGATGTCATTGCAAAAGAGGTGGAGAGAGAACCAGATGCTTTGCACAAGTTGAAAAGGCACCGTAGCCGGTCAGACATGCATTTTGTGAAGCACCCATTTTATGCATGTATTATATGGGCTCTCACTTTTACCTCTCTCTCAATCGCCATAGCTGCCCTCAATGTAAGAACCTTCTGAACTCTGAACCCACAACCATCACATGCCTTTTCTTAGATCATCAGAATCCAGCATTTTTTTTCTCTGTATCCAATTGTAAAGTGAGCAGATCATTTGATTTTTCATGCATGTATAAACAATCAGATGACCAAGCAGGCGCAAAGCCTCTAGCTGGCCAGTGAGGGCCAATGTTTGCTGACTGCTGCTGAACAATTGAGTCTGATGCTGTGCAACAGGTGTAGCTCCATCCTATTAAGATTTGCACATCATGTGTTCATGCTGTTTTCATATGGGTGTAGGTGACTGGAACGATACTGATACTTTTGCTCAGCTTGGAGTTTCTGTTTGGTGAGAAAATTCAATCTTTTCAAGAGCCTTTTCTCATGAGTTATTTTTTCCTTTTTTTAAGAGATGACTAGAGATTGAAAAAGAGCATTATGTGAAAAAGGTGAGATAAAGACTAGAACTTGGTTCTGAAACACGATTGTGCTTGTTTTTTAACACAAATGGGGTGGCATGTGCAGGATGGTTGTTTGTAATGGATGCCATGCTCAAGTCATGTGTGCAGGGATGGAAATCATATTGGCGCAACCATGTGAATAGATTTGACTTTGTTCTTACTATTCTGATCATTGTGGTTCATTTCATGTCGTTTTTATACCCTGAGACGCGCTTCTGGTGAGCACACTTTGCTAATGAGCTTATTACATTCACACATTGCCAAATGAGACAACTGAATATTCCCACACAGTTTGTGTTGAACCTAACTTGTTTGAGTTCTTGTTGTGCTCAGGGTCTCATATTTGATGATTGCCCGAAGTTTCCGTGCTGTTGTCCTCATCACCATGATTTCTCGTTGGCGTTTAATGGCTGAAACATTATTCCATGTTATTCCAGCTACAGCTCCAATTCTTGCCCTCCAGTTTGTTATCTGCTCTCTCTTCTCACTCCTTGGTATGCATGTGTTTGGGGGTCTTATATACAAGGGCAATTCTGCATTAGATGGTACTGAGTACGCACTACATGGGTTTTATGCATTCAATTACAATGACTATGCTTCTGCCATGGCTACTTCCTTCAACCTATGCGTAGTCAACAAATGGTATGTCTTCATGGATGCCTATGCTGCAGTCACTGGATCACGATGGTCACGTGCGTTTTTCATAGCATTCTGGGCTATTGCTGTTGCCTTCACATTAAACGTTGTTGTTGCCTTTTTCGCTGAGGCTTTGACAAGTCAGCTTGAGAAAGCTGAGCGAGCCAAAGCTCGAGAGCAGCGGCGATCAGATGAGGATCTGTTGGGACGAGGACCTGGGCTTCTGTTAAGAAAAAAATCAAGTTCTGGGAACTTGCCCCACCGAGCAACAAAGTCTCTGTCTTATTATGACCTCTATGAAGACATTGTGAAGAAAAGATAAGAACTAGGTTTCTGACCCATTGGGTGTGAACCCATAGTGTTTAACTCAGCGAAAGGGTCAAAAGAGGCATGCACACTGCAAGAAATAGAGATTCCAGTACAGGCATGCTGGCTGAAAAGGAAAAGAATTTTTTTCTTCTCTTGTAGAAGTGCTCGTGTGATCTTGGGTTAGGAGGCAATCAAGAGTGATTATAATCTCAGGGCAATTATAGTGGTGCAATTTTGGCTTCAGATATCAGATGATTTTGAGAATTCATGATCACAGGGTTCAATGATCAAACACAAGGAAAGAGATTTAGTAGTGGTGTTCACTAAAAAGGCTAGTTGGTTCTTGGAGAATTTAGTGGCACTTGAAAATAGGGAAGGGATTTTATCACCCCACTTGGATTGCTTATGTGAGAAAACACCCATTGTTTTGAGTGCATGTTCTAATGCATATTCTCCCTTGCGACAGCCTGCAATGGATGAAGTGGATCATCATACTTTGATAAGAGAATTGTATTTTGAACTATTATGCATGAGTTATTTAGTTGTGTGTGAATTTCTGTTCACATGGTCCTTTTGTGAGGGACCTATTCCACATCCAATGTGTTCCTATTATCAATCTCCAACCATTACTCTCCTTGTTCATTTGTTTGGATATACATCCATTTGTTTCTGGCATATTCTCCTCTTCAACTCTGAATTGCAGTGACAATGGTAACATCAGGTTGGTATCAGGGGGAGAGTTATAGGGTCAATAAGTTTTGTGCAACCAAAATAGATTATGATTTGAAATTATGTTATGAATGGAATGGTAAGTGTGTTTTTGAATTTGTCTTTTCAAAAGTTTAAAAAAAATAAATTAACATCATAGTCACAAATGATGAAGTGACAAGCAGATTATTTTACACCTTTTGCATCAATTTGCATCTCATTTCTTTTCAGTTGAATTTGAATTCAACTCTTTTCCCCTCATCATTGCATTGTCACTGACAGTGTGGAGCAATGCAGAGCCCAAGTTTGATAAAGTGAGGGAAGGTTTAATGCACCCTACAATGTTATATTCTTTGGTAAAAAAAGTGGTGATTCTAGCTAAATGTGATGTTGCATTGGACTTCTGAGAACAATCTATACACTTTTAAGCTGAAGAAATTGGGGAGAGTTTTCACCTAAAATCAAATTTTTATTGCTTTCACTTGGGTTATAACTTATAAATTACATCCAAAGCCTTTTTCAACCATTATGTAAATAGAAGTACTTATTTTGTAAATGTTTTTGAAAACTTATCAAAGAATTTAGCTTATTTTGTGAACTTAGCTTGTTGACTGAATTGCAAACAACTAGTGAAATTGTCATTGTTACTATCATCTATAAGCTCCCCATGAACAAGAATTTTTTTCTTTGGTGGTTGGATTCTTGAGGATATCAAAGTACCCCCCACCTTACCAACATATACCCCATCCTCATCCACTAATAGAAGAAACTCCAAATCCTCCAATTTAGAGTGCCTTACAATCGTTGAAGTACAAGTAATGTGCAAGGAATACAGGGTTCCTGAAATAAAGGCCTGCTTGAGGCAGAGCTAAGGGGCAAGATTGCTCTATTTTGAGGGAATTACCCAACAAAAAGCTAGCCAAAAAAAAAAAAAAAATTCTTTCTTGTGATAACTAGTGGACATCACAGGAAAATATAGAAAACTGACCGGTTGTTTGAGCACGCATTTTGTGTAGGGGAAGGCACTACTATAAAAACCTTCTCATACAAAACGCAATGATAGCAGTGCCTTCCCTTTGAGATTCTTCGTAGTGTTGTGCGGTTCTTGATTTTAGGGTATAACCTCTCCGGTTTTGGTTCTGCACCACCATGGAGGGATGGTTCTGGGTCCGATTGGGGTATTAGAAATTTTAAGAACCTTGGGTTGGATCAGGTTCTGATTATTTCATCGATCAATAGATTGGCTCTAGTTCTGGTTGGGTTATTAAAAATTGTCTAAAGAGACATCTGGTTAATTATAGGTTTTCAAATATTTGATGGTTTTAGATCTGGTTTTTATTCATTTTAATGTTTATCTCAGTTCCCGGTTATGTTTAGGTAAATTGATTAGCAGTTAAATTGGGATAGATTTTGGTTAGTATGGAATTAGGGTCCAACTTGACTCTAGTGTCCAATTGACAATTAACCAATTTAATTGGCATGGAATAAGCTCTCAATGTGAGTTTTTATTGCAAGATTGTGAGTGAATGGGTAAACTAAGTTACATTAAAAAAACCAATGTTTTAATCAAAGATATCATTCCAATGCAGCAACCTACAAACATAACTAGCATCCAAAGTGTAATATAGTTGTCATCAAGGAAGAATTGTTCACCCCATAGCACAATACAAAAAGTTGAAGGTCAATTTATTAAAGAGTAAGCAAGAATAACCCATGAAACACCCCTAACAACTTTTCTACTTACAAAATAGGACTTCTCTTTTTGCAACCAAAAGGTCCAAGGTCCAAGTTTACAATCCTAGAAACCAAAAAATCTAATAGTGGTCTAAGTTTACAATCCAAAAAACTAACAACTTTGATGGTGGTCTAAGTTTACAATCCTAGAAACTAGCAACTCTAATGATAGTCCAAGTTTATAATCCTAAAAATCAGCAAGTTTGATGGTGGTCCAAATTCATAATCCTAGAAATTAGAAACTTTGATGGTGGTCCAAGTTTACAATCCTAGAAATTAGAAACTTTGATGGTGGTCCAAGTTTATAATCCTAGAAACTAGAAACTTTGATCTGTAAGGTTTAGGTTCATCTACAACAAATATGCAATAGCTCCTCCATTGGCAGAAAGCAAAAAGCTCTTCCTTCATCACTTACTTTTTTTTATAGCCTAGAACCCAACCCACAACCTTTAAAGAAAAAAATGGTGGGCCATCTAGGTCAAATAGTCCTTCAATGATAGAAAAATTTGTCACACTCCTTGTGCTATACATGGTTAACTTTCCCAAATACCACATAATCCCCAAAAACCCCATAGACTTTTATGAAGAATTCCAAAACACCATAGAAACTTACTACCAGGCCTTTCAATATGCCACCATCCCCTTGTTAGACCCAAAATTCAAAACCAACAAATTTTAATTAATTTCTAGACTACATTTAACAATAATGTGACAACTGTGCATACCTCCACTATCTCATCATTTCTAGATGCCCACCTTAAGTTAATGGACAATGCAACAAAAAAACAAGAAAATGTGAAGACCTTCTATCCATTAGCTATCAATTTGAAACTACCACTTCCTCATCATACCTGTAAACAACAGAAAAAAACCCTAAAGTTTAACAATGTTATCATCCATTTCCAAAAGCCCAATCTTACCCATATCATCTTCATTTTCTTCCATCAACATTCCTTCCATTTCCATGAAATTTTCCATGGACATTGTACATGGTTGAGCATCATCTGGCCAATTTTTATAGATGTTCACAAGCATTTCCAAATTTTCTATGCCCAATCTAGGTTGTCGCATGTTTCTACATATATTAGCAATGTTGAATACCCTTTTAACCTCAATTTATGACCCAAAAATCCCTAGAATTTTTTAGGCCACAAAAACAACATAAGAAAATGGTGATTCATGAACTTTCCACCATGCAAATGGGCTCTTGCATTCCTCATCACCTACCTTCCTGATTTTGTAATTGCTTAGTTGTTCTTTGACCACAGATAAAGCCATTTCTTCATTAGTTTCCATTAAGTCATACTATGACCCAACTCTAGAATTGTTCATTTCAAAATTAATTCATGTAGAAGCAACGACAGTTTCACCTTGAACAAACAGGTTCAAAAACTTATAGGCATGAACCAATAAAGGAAATAAAACATACATGTCATATTCACATGCAATTGAGCAACTTTCTCCTTCCCAACATACTATATGACCAACCCTAAGCCTTTGAAACGTGGATCTAGCATCATACTCAACATATTATGAGTTTTGCGTTCTTGAAAGGATAACAAAAATGAAAGGAAAGGCTGAAAAATAGTTACCATTTGCTTTTGCATCTACTGTCATAAAACTTGAAGTTCTACATCAAAATCTTGAGTTTCCAAAGAATCAAATACCAAACATTGTACTTGCATATTGATGACCAAAAAAATTGCAGCAACAAACACATCAAATAATAACTATAGCCTTAGCTTTAGTTAACAACACATTGGCTAACAACAAGCCCCAATGTATTAGAAACGATCTAGGCTATAACCGAAACCTTAGGGCTCGGCACACATCTTTGTTGTCATCCATAACAACATGTAATTATGTTCTTGAATTCTAACGTCTCTTGGAATAAAATCACTTTTGAAGCAAATCTCATCTTCATTGGAGTTTTTAATTTGCATGGACATATATGCTTGTATCCAAACAAGCTTTTTGCCACTCTTGACACCCTTTTCCACTTTTTTGGGTTTAAATGATGGTTTTTTACAAAATAGATTAACATTCTTTGATGGAAATTAATGTTAGTCTAATAGACACTTTATTGTCATTTGTTGCATACTAACAACATTTAAACATTGCATGCCCCCAAAAACTCCCTATAAATGGCGTTGTCAACCCTAATAGCTTACAAGAAACAACAAAAGTTAAAGCACTAGTCATAGTACTTAGATTATTGCCTTCATCTTTTACATATGCCAACATCTTAACATTCAATCCATATGTTATTAACATTTCATTCACTTGTATGGCCATGGTAGCCCCCAGAGGTTTCTGCAGTCTTAAACAAGTCGATTGTTACATGACCATGCTCCCAATTGTGGTTCAAGAAATGGACAATCAAAACAAAAGTGTCCACTTCTCTTGACATCCACAAATCAAAACTCATTATGCAAGTGTCACAAGCTTCAAGAGCTTTAAACATGAATTTTGTTTTTGTCTTCTCAACTAACCTCAACAATATATTTGACACACCCCCAAACTCCTTGTAAGATTCAAATGCAAGTTCAAAAGCAAAAATAACGAAAGAAAAGGGAATGGTGATGCACTCTTTAGTTCATAGCATTTCAAGGGTAGAAGGGCGTGCTAGAGCTCCAGGATGGGGATTAGGACAAGTGACAAGTAAGTCAATTATTCACACGAACCTACACAAACCAAACAACAAGTTGGTTAATGCATAATTGGAGCACTTTTGGAGCACAAATAAACCACAGGCACACATGGACTCACAAGATTCACCACAACCCAAACTTGGGATAAACCACTTTCTTCCCCCGTATAGTATTTTATATGATTAGCCATGGGGGCTACATCCAAATGTCAATTTTTCATGGGATTCCCAAATTGGGAGTATTGAAATTCCCAAAATCGAGACTCGCACCATTTTGGAAGGCCATAACTTCTTGTGTAGACCTCCAATTGAGGTGAGGTCTAAAGCAAAGTAGTATCCCTCATTGAAAGCTTTCTAAATATATGTGGCATGCCACCTACACACATGTATTTCAGGGCAATTCTCAACTTTTAATGGTTGGGAATCAAATTGGCAATTTGACTTTCGACTTTTCTTTTGGCCATAACTTATGTTTTAAGTATTCAAATGGGTCATGCGAGGTCATTTTAAACATTTACATTTTAAGAACTTTTCAATGTTATAAATAACTTTTCAATCCAATGACTTTTGACCGTTGACATTGCTCTCTAAATATTCAAAAGTGCATTAGAACTCCAATTCTCAAAGTGGAAGTCCACTTGAGAGTGTGTGGGCCCATTCCCTCACACTCTCCTACACTCCTCTAAGCATGAAATGTGATTCTCGGGCTTCACTCTTGGCTCACACCTTTGCAAGCCCTTGCCTTGGTCATGAGCCCAAAGCTAAAGTTGCAACAATGTCATTCATTAATTGATGCTTAAATGGAAAATAAACACGAGGATTCAAAGTCAAAATTAACCTTCTAAGAAATGGTGCCTCAACAAAAGAGAAAATGACTAATTCCTTAGCAATGAACAAGACCAAATCCTATTCAAATTAAATTTGTTAGGGATCATTCTTACTATAAGGCACAATAGTTCCAAAGAAAGATGTAGTGTTGGATGGGGTGAGGCTAGACTTTTTTTTTACCGATCTTCTATGTCTTAACTGAACAACCTTCTCCTATTTAATCCATTTAATTTAGATTTTTTAGTGACTTGTTTCTAAATTTTTTGGAGTGCTGAAATTTTGTTGGCAGATTTGTAGTTAATGATCCCACCTTTTCTAAATCTTACATGTGCAAAAAAATACGGTAACATAAAACACATTTCAATTGTTTAAGTTCATGATGGCTTGCACTTACTTTTGAAAGAGTGATTGAAACATTGTTTATTGCATAAAAAAACCCATGTTATGGCATTGTGACTCTTTGGCTTCTAGAAGTCTTTTTGTTTTGCCAATAATGACTATAATGCTTCATCTATTATAACTGTGGTAGACAAATTTGCATTTGTAAGAATACTATGACTACTAGCATAACCAATACAAGCTAATGCAAAGGTACAACCACAAAAATTCGGCTCATTCAAATCATCCAAGATGCCACTAGAATGTTGTTCAATAGTAAGGTCAACCAAGGCATGAACTTGAGGGATTGTTTCATTTTGCAAATCCTCCATTTCTTACAAACATAACAAGAAAATAAAAACCATCAAGAAAATGAATAAATAAAGACATGCAAATGAAAACAAAAAACAAACGAAGGCAAGAAAACATACTTGAATGTAACAAGGCATTTGAAGATGGAGATGCACTGCAAAGCACAAGGCAATGGAACACAAACAACAAAATGTGAAACACGAACACCAAAGTGAAAAATATTGTAGCATAACATTTCACAAAACATGAAACATGAACACTAAAGTGAAAAATATTGTAGCAGAACTTTTCGTAAAACATGAAGCACAAACACCAAAGTGTGAAGTGCTTCAATAGAACAACAAGTTTTTCAACAAAATGAAAACACCAGAGGAAGAAGTACTTCAATAGAGTGAGAATATTAGAACAAGAAGTGTTTCAACAAAACACAAAATGCGAAGAGTAGATCACAAAGAACAAAACATTTCAACAAAATGCTTTAACAAAACGCAAGAAGAATGCAAAAAAAAAAACTACAAAATAACAAAATGAAAAGCAACCTACAAAACATGAACAAAACAAAAAATGCAAACAACAAGTGCAAACATAGAAAGCACAAACAATTAAACAAAAATTATTAAACACAAATAACATAATCCAAACACAAACCAAAGAATTCACCTAAGCATAATGGAGATGGAGATGAAAATGAGAGCACATTGCGGTGGAAATGAATTGCAAATCAACACAAACATTAGAGCATGAGGAAAGCTTGATGGATACAACACAAATATAAACAAAACAAAAACCTTAAGGCCTTGATTCCTTAACTTAATGAAGACCAAAGCGTAATCGCAACCTATAACGAAGATGAAGAATAAAAACCAAAGCACGAGGTGATGATGAAGACAAAATATGAGGAGGCAGAAAACTTTGTGGAGAAAATGACGTAACTCAAAAGTGAAACTTAAAGTGCAAGTGTAGAAAACTTGGAAACAACAACATAAAAAAAAGACACAAAAACAAAAACCTTAAATCCCTAAACCCTAAATTATAACCAAAATAGAACTTTTGAAAAATTTCGATTTTATTTCTAGTTCTAAACCTAAATCGACCAAACCAAGTCCAATTATCACCTTTTAAAAAAAATCCAAGGTTAGGTTCTTAGGTAGGTTCCCATCCAACCTAGAACCAAGGTTAGGTTCTTCTGTGAATTCTTACACCTCTCGATTCCTCAGTTTTGGTTATTGTTAGGTTTGAACACTTTGAATCAGGTCCAATTTGGGTATTAGGAACTAGAACCGGCAGTTCTAACCCACCAAGGTGGTTAACCGCCCAACACTGGTCCTTACTCATGTTGTGTATGTAAGAGTCAATAGTTGTATATATGACATGTAAATCCTATATAAGTGTATTCATTTTTACACTCATATTTTCTTACACAAGAGAAAATAGATTTACACAATTTTACAATTACACATATTGTGTCCTACATTTTTCACAAATGTAGATGACTATTAGACATGTACATTAACTGTAAATAAATTTCATAATGAGATTTACACACCACATAGTGTAAGTCTTAAATCATTTATGCACAAAACATTGGTTCTCACCCTCCAAAATCCTTATACTTTTCAAAATGCCCTATGTTTTGCCCACATAAAATTCTATTGGATAAGGTGATCTCCAAAGTCCAAATAACTAGATATTTTTTGGCATTGTTTATGGTGGAGGATTGTGGCACATCTTTGACTACAATGAAGGTGCTAGTTTGTTATATATGACCCCCACAAGTGCACCTTCCAATGGAAACCTCTTATGATTCAGTCTAGGTCATAATTTGTAACCAAGGAGACATTGGCAAGTGAGAATTTACTATTAAAGTGAAGGTAAAGCCCCCATGGTGGGGATATTCCTCAAGTAAGGTCAAATCATCTACCTTTGCATTTTGGGAATGTTGAATGTCCCTCAGCCCAAGATTTTACCCATCATAAAACATATGACAACCATTGTATTGTCATGAACCTAAACATACATAGATCACAAGTTAAAGGAGGGGAAGGGTTCTCATGCCTACTCCTAAAGGGTGGGAGTGATCTTACACCTACAAGATGTATGTCTCTTATCTCCTTAAGGGTGTAAAATCTAGCCTCTTTTCTAGGAAGGATGTTCACAAATGTCAAGTGCCTTCCAAATACACTTAAGAAATTTCTTAGGGTGTTTTACATTGGGAATAATGACTGAATGTGACCATATGGTAAATAATGGCAAGTTGAGATGTCTTTTCATTAAGGGGATGGTGGGACTGGAAAAATTGATGTTAACCTTTTGTGGCATCCTGGATTGAATTTTAAGGATTGAAGTTATAAATGTTATTATGATGAGGCCTTTTCTTTCTTCAAGGCCTTTGAGTTCAATACTTTTTCTATAAGTATTTCATCTCATGTAATGTTTTAGGGTTTGTTTGTATTGTCCATATGGTTGTTTTGGTATTTGTTTCATTGACATTTTTACAATGGAATATCAATGATGATAAAACTTAAAATTAATGAATATACCTCTACCACATTAGTTTTTACACACTGCACTAAATTTTGTCATGAGTTATACCTATTATTTTGGTGACATATTATTAATTTATGAAAATATGAATGTTCCATTTCCAAGTATATTGTCAAATAGGTAAAATCTACAAAATTGTCATCTTTTCAAAAAACAATTCATTGTGCATTGGGGCATATAATGCAATATTCTTCTTTATTCATAATATTATTCATTAGTGTGGCCCAAGTGTGTACTTGTTACTCAACTAATTGAATTTGAATTTCAAGTTTTAATTGAATTTTCGATCTCAAAGATTACTCAAAAACTCAATATCTCCTCCACCTTACGTCTAAAACTACAAAAATATCTTTATAAAATGGTATTTATTAAAAGCTTTCCAACAATATCAAAAGCATGCCCCAATTTCCCTAGAATTTTTTTTTTGATTTTATTGAATTTTGAATGATAATATTATTCAATATTCAATCACTCTTGCTCCTATGTGTCTACAAATTTTGACGTGTTTACACATTATGAAACCATTAGGTGGTGTGTCCCTATTCATCAAGGGTTTTCAAATGACACCGTAGGCGTAATAAGAGGTGTTGTGGTTTGGGAAATCTTCATGTAACAAACAAACAAAATCAACAAACAACCTAAATATATAGATAATACTAATGTGGCCTACACCATGGGCCCAAGTGATGACAAAGCTCAATTGTGAAAAAATCATTTAAAATTTAAAATTAAATTTTATTGACAAAAAATATTCAAATTCATTATCTCCCCCCACTTAAGTCTAAAAATTATGAAATCATCTCCAAGAAATTTGATGCATCAAATGCTTTCCAAAAATACCAAAAGCACAACCCCAATTTCCTATATATATAAATATATATGTTCAATATACAATAACTTTTGCACTAAAAGTTTAAACATTACCAAACCACCTTGATGCACTTGTACTTATCAAAGGTTTTCCAACATTGCCAAAAGCGTAATGAGGGGCATTGTGGTTTGGGAGATCTCAATGTGACAAACAAATAAAACAAATAAATTCTTTTCTTTAATAATAGATAGATGGCATGTGATGTTGGCCAAATTGTGAACACATTGCTCAATTAATTTCCTTTTCAAAAACCAAAATTTGTAATTTAGTAAGATTTTCAATGAAAAAATTACTTAATTCAATATTTCATACAACTTAGGTTTAAATTTACATAAATCTCCTTCATAGAATCCCACTCATTTGAAAAATTGGTTTATGGCACAATATGTATGGAAAGAATCTATTTTGAACTGTGACTAGTAAGATATTCAATAATGTCCTTTTAAAAATATTGAATAACAATTTATTTATTTTCCAATCTAGATAAGTTTGCATTTTAGATTTTTGTGTTGATGCATGCTTGTTCAACAAAAAAAAAACTTTCCAATAGATGTAAAAACATGCCTCAATTTCCCAAACATTTTTAGTTTTTAGATTTATTGAAATTTCAATGATGATACTATTCACTAAATACATCTTCTACCCATCTCATACTTTTTTTAATTACATTTTTAATTACCTTAATTGGTTGGTAAATATTTCAAATGTATTTTTATTTATTTTTTGCTTGGTTAGCATGGAGTTGAAATTTACCCTTACCAAGGGGAGGGCAATTGTTTTAAAGTGAGTAAACAAATGACATATATATATGCCAAAATCATTATATGTTTTCCCACTATTTGTAATGCATGTGGTTATGATGGATTTGTTTGAAATATGATGACTAACTATTTATCATATTTTCTTTTGGCATTTAAAAAAATCATTTGATTAATCATTTTGAACAAAATTATACCATATCAATGTTTTTATTTTGGGTTAATTTTGTGATGTTGCTAGATTGGTGATCATTAACAACAAGATTTAAAGCCAAACTTTTTTATAAAAAGGATATGATAATAGAGACATATGTTTTAAAAATCTATTATATGGTTATTTGCTTTAGTGGCTATGGTAGAAATCTAGCAAATTTTATTTATTTATTTTCAAATTTTGATGAATATTTAAGTGATTTTTTTAAAAAAATGGTTGTTGAACTACATAAAAGCCATCACACCCCTTTCTTCGTTGGGAGACTGCTTACATTCTTACTTGTACTTGTTGTGATTTGTAATGAATACATCTCATTCCCTTTTGTCTTGCACCATTATTTCTCCATTCAAGTTTTTTTAGTCATCAAGATATTGGTTTAATTGTAGGTTTCGTCAAAAATGCATTTGCCTTTGTTTGGTGCTTTATTGCCACCTTTTACATTCCCAACATTTTTCTAAGGGGGGGGGGTGCAACACCATTTTAAATTGTGTACATATGGCAGTCATATGTACATACCTATGATGAGGTTCGGTTGAATGGCTTATGGTGCTTGTGATTTTTTTGTGTTGGACCTTGAATTGAGAAATTTTTATCCATTTCATCTATTTAGTTTGAGGTTGGGTTTTAAGGTTTAAGGAGTTCAAAATCCAAATTGAAATGACAATGATGCAATGCTTTAAAGGTGGTTATATTATGGTTTAATTGCATTTTTCTTATGTTTGTTTTCATTTAAATCAAACATGAGTTAGTGGAGATGTTATTAGTTGTGGAGAATTGGTGAAAGTTCGATCAAAATTGCTCAATGACATGCACCCCCTAATTCCTATCCTACAGACAATTTTTTGCTATGAATGTTGCAAATCTACAATAAAAGTTTTGTATTACAAGACTTGTAGAATTGAAAAGGTATAAGGCTTTTGCCAAGCATGTTTATGTTGCACTTGTGTGGTTTGTGAAACTTTTGTATATGGGTTAGACAATGCTTGGTATGTTGATAAAAAAACTTATTTGCAAAGTAACAAATTTCAATTTGTGAACATTTTTGGGCAAAGGGGTGTCAGTGAAGCTTAATCAAGATCATGAAGGTACATTTGTTGTTATGCTTCATAGATCATCCTCCTAAATTTCTTAGCAATGTTGTGTTACATTCAAAGTTTTGTTTGGAGTTGTTATGCAATATCATTGATTTGACTTGGGAGAGGAGCAAGGGTGATATAGGACACAACTTTCACATTTGATATTGCTATTTAGAGGTCCCAATAAGATTTCAAGGGGTGATTGATCAAGTGGATGGAACAATGCATATTTCATGGCTACAATATAATGTCTTGGGAATTCAATAGATTATTGCACTAAAGAAAGGTTTGATAATTGGTTGCAAAAAGTGCACACAGAATTGGTGACGATTTAAGTCTACATGTTAGACCTGGTAACTATTTAGAATGTATGCACAACCATGTAGTATCACTTCCATCACACCTTGTGCATAAGTTGCACTCCTCTAGTCTTGATTTTCATCGGTGTCACATAATTTTTTTTTACACATTAATGATTAGTAGTGCTCTCTTTGCTTGAATTTCCATTTAGGTTGCACAAATACCTTTGCATTGTGAACATTGACGTCACCAACTAATTTTATTTATAAAATAATTTATAGTTCACATTTCACATAATTGAATGTGTTATAGCTAAGTATGATATATTTTGTAAAACATGATTGCAACCTATTTTTAGGCCATAAAGTGCCAATGATGCATTGTCAAAAAAAGGTCAAAAAAACGATGGTTTGAATTTTGAACCTATTAAATTGTATAACAACACAAAGTTCTTAAACCACAATTTGACAATAGTAATTGTGTAAATTTTATTTTTTCATAGGTTTGTATTGTTTAAATATGGATGTCATGTATTTAAAATACAAATATCATGCATCTAAAACACAAATGAAGCACTTATAAATATGTTTTTTAAAAATCATCCACATGAGATTTTGTATTTTTTTGTTTTATTTATAAGTGCTTCATATGTGCTTTAAACACACAATAATTGTGTTTAACTAATACAAACCTATGGAAAAAACAAATTTCACATTACTACTATTATCAAATCATGATTAACTTTTATTGTCCATGTGATGACATTTAATGAATCCCTATTATATATATCCAAGATTTCATGTTTGTGGGTGGGGATGAGCAAATACATTGCAAACTATTTTGGATGTGGTAGCAATAACATTCGCTCACATACCAAGTGTGCATGGCTCTACTCTAAACAAATATATCGCTAACTACCATATATCTCACACACAAACTTGTTAATATTCAAAGATTGTTTGCATTTGATGTGGGAAAAATGCTGACCAAAAGGATAGGACAGTATCGGAGGTAGAGGAGATTGCATTGGAGAATTTTCATTTACAGCCTTTTTACGACTCTCCCATAATTCGTGGGTTCTGGATCTCTGCCTTTATTCTGTTTGCCCCCCTGATCACATCCTCTTCATGAATCTAGTTGTGATTGGAACCTCCATTCCAGTCTTTCTAGGTGATAACAGCATCCGGGTTGGTTATTGATCCAGATTTTGTTTCTCCATAGCTGTGCTGGATATGGACTCCTGTAATGCTTTTCTTCTGCTTGACACTGGAGCACATGCGGTTGTGTGCACCCAGGATTCCTGTTGCTGCACCTGGCACATGGGATTGGAGCCATGGGTGCAGCCACTTGCATTAATCATTTGCAGCTCATCTGCACTAGGTGTATATTCTCTCACCTCACCACTTGTAAACTGAATACCACATCAAAATTCTAACCAGTTGTAGATAACAAACAATAATTGTATTTTGTTCTGTCAAGTTGAGCTCTGTCATTAGCCTTTAAACAACACAAATCAAGTATGATATAATACTGAAGAAAATGGTGAAGAAACTGGTGATGAAATGAATGTTTTCAGATGTTGAGTTTGGTCTACAGACATGAACACTCAGAAACTAAAACACAAATTCCATGGGGATCCATGGGCATCTGAATGGTTTGTGATGAGGTCAGCATGCAACATGTGGAGTTGTTGGTGCTCTTGAATCTTGGAAGAGCTGTGACATACAGCTCACTGATTGAGGGCAAGCTGCCTAAATCTAAGGTTTGTATGCTATGACAATCTCTTGCTCTGAGAGATCCCCTGCTCTGAGAGCATGATAGAAAATCTGGACACATTTTTGATATTAATGCCATGCTCCAGTTTTTTAACACATTTGTATAAGCATCTGAAACCATTGTCAGGACCTGACAAAATCAGCCACCTGCAGCACTAACAGCCATTAGGCACTGTGAATCCTTTTTGGTATAACATTAAAACCATTGAAAGGTTTGAGAAATATGAGCCTTCTTCCACTGTAATTAGGTTAACCTTAAATGGGGTTGGAGGCTAGGTATCTCCAAATGGCCCTTAGACCATACCTTGATGCCATAGTGTACTCTACATATGTCTACTAGCTACTGACACTGAAGATTGTATTCTGGTGAAATGAAAAATTGGTTGCTCAAAATGTGTCAGCACGATCATAGTTGCAGTTGAATCTTTCTATTTTCTTCACAATGAAAGAATATCATCAATCTGCAAGTTCTCCTGGGTCGCTTTCTCAATCACGAGACTCTGAATTCTCTGAGTTACACTCCCAAGAGATGTATCAAGACTATGACAGGTCCATTCACAAGTCTTCCATGCATCTGAGCTTCTGGTTAAATCCCATGCAATCGGTCTCTGTATCAATGCCACTGGTTGCACTAACCGTAAGCTGCTTGTCACAAATGCCTCTCGCCATGTATGTCTAGATTCCCAAGAAGGCGCAACCTCCAAAATTGGAATTCCTTCCGATCTACAGACCTCAATCACAAGCTGCCGAATCACACCAGGAAGAACACCATCCTTGAGTGCTGCAGTCTGTACCTCAATCCCTTCCCACTGGTTTCTGCTATCTCTTCTTTCATCATAGTTACAATCCTTGCAGTCTGCAACCTCAATCCCTTCCAACTGTTTTCTGCAATCACTTCTTTCTTCAAAGTTGCAATCCCTGGATTCTGCAACCTCAATCCCTTCCTGCTGTTTTCTGTGATAGCTTCTTTCTCTAGAGTTACAAGCCCCGGATTCGGCAACAACAAAAAAGTTTGTCACAGAGCCCTCAAGAAGAAGATCTCCATCATCAGATAAGATGATCTCTGACACACTCAAAGGCTTTGATTTTTCTAGAAATTGGCGAGTGTCCACCCACAAGGAAAATTTCGCAAGTGGGAGCTCTCGACTTGGACCCATGATAGCCGTGTCCACTGCTGTAGACAATGGTTTGGGAAGATATCTCGACAAATGCACTCCAATCTCCCACTCACATTCTAGCTTCTTCTTGGAGCAGGATTCAAATTCTTCATTCCTATAAGCAAGGATTGAGATGCTGATCTCCTCAGCAGGTTTCCTCAATTCCAGAGCTCTGTAAAGACCTGCCTGCAGAATAAGTCCAAGATTTTGGAAAGTCAGATTCTTCTCAGTTCAAGATTCAGAGTTTTTGCTTCTTGACAACATGGTCTTGAAGTAGGAGCTAAGGCCAAGGGAAGGAATTCATTAAGGAAGAAACCCAGTACCTGAAGAGATGGAAAGATGAGGTGTTCGAGTGTGGAGATGGAGGCAGGGGGCTCTGGAAACTTGCTTGGCATGGCCTCTGCCAGAAGTGTCATCGACTGCACCAATCTCTGCATATGTCGTCTCCATAGAAAGATAGTGCTCCCATCATTGTTGCTTCTTGTTACAGTATAAGCTCCCTTGGGACTTGAGCTCAAGAATGCTCCTGCTCCAGGACGCTCCACATCTGTGACCTCATCCACAAGTCCCCTCTGAACTTGCACTCCCCAACTGCCTCCCGCCATGCTATTCATCCTCATCATCATGCTCAGGTCCTTGAAAGAGACACTCCCAAAAACTATCTAAGCAAGATGGAAGAAGAAGAAAAAGAAGAAGAAAAGTGGAATCTTTTGCTTGCACCAAACCCACAGAAGACTTGTGTTCTCAATTCTGACAAATGAAGGCAGATTTCTATCTGCCACCAAGATGAGCGAGCTGTAACCTCTATTTGCAGATTTAGAGCGGCAAAAACATAGTGAGCTGTCTCTCTGTCTCTGTCTCTGTGATGATCCTGCTCATGCACAGCAGTTTCAGTTGGTGGAGCTCACAGAAGTGAAACACAACCTATGGTCAACTGCTCAACATTTTAAGGACAATCTTATCACTCCGGAGTCTACAGCATCTGCTCTGCACATATCACCTTCCATAAGTTAGCATTTGGACATCATAGAGAGAAACATACTTCCAGGCAATTGTACAGAAGAAGTCTTTCATTTGACTGTTTGCCATGAAAGGTTTGTTTCAGTCCATCATACATGCCCTAAAGAGGAAGAAACAAGAAATGTGCTGTTGGACGAGCTGCATGAATACCTGGCTAGCAATGCAGCTGCGGAGGATGGATGCCCTTCATCTCATTTTAGTTCCAGTGCACAAGGTTTGCAGATCTCTGCATGACTTGCCTCATTTCCTGTAAGAGGTTCAATCTGCAAAGAGAACACCCATAAAAGATGTTTTAGAAACTTGACAGTTTGATACTACATTTCTCAATATGATTATTGCTTGACTATTTCAGAATCTTCTGAACCCAGAATACAGGTATGGTGTTCAAGGACAATCTGGCAAAGCAGGAAGTCTGACAGCCTCAACCAGTGTTGGCCAGTTCTTGACTTTTTGAAGACCTGTTGATTCTGGGTCTAAAGCTCTTTGTAAAATGGTAGACCCTCCAGTTCCAGGTCAGTTTTCTCAAAAACTAAGACCTGTTGGTTCTTGTGTCAGGCATAACAAGTCCTCTTAACAATATAACCATATCCACTTGACAATATAACTATCTATCTATCCCCTCTGTCCAGAGCCTTTTCTGAATCCTGCTGACAATCACAATTTCAAAAACAAAACCAACCTTCAAATCAAACTCTCATGAACTGTTTCCAAAATCGCATAGCAAAGTTTAGCTACATTGTTTGGAATCTCTCAGGATCTCACCACCATCCCTGAGACATCTTCTTCATGCATCTGCAGTGACGCTGAGTACCTCCAGATCACTCACCCCTTGATGCAGCGAAATAGCAGGCAAAGAAACATTACTGAGCTTCATCCTTTGGACACACACTCCCTAGTTTTGAAATTTTTGTTTCTCATGAGGGTCCTGAAAGATTACTACTGTTCAAGATGACATACTTTCAAGTTGAGGATTCATCACAACTGCCTCTGATTGAAACTTGCATGTTGTCAAGTCATGGAGCTGTCTCCATGTAATATTGAAGTAACTACACATTGGCACTGTGATGAGCAATAGAAATGGTGCATTGGCATAACAAAACAGCAAAAAACCCTTCTTCTTTTTTCTCCCTATGAATATGGCAATTCAGCAACATCACATGCTAGAGTTCTCTGACCACATAGAATCAGACCTTTGAAATGCATCAGCTTTCCAGTTTTTTCATTTGATCCTCCTCCTGCTAAACAAGAACTGTTCTGTTTCTTCCCTGTTTGTATTTTGACATAAAATGACTGTAAAATATGGATGTTGTATTCATTTCTCAACTGCACCTCTCAGCTATCACTCACCATGCAAAAAGAATTTGGCACAATATTTCCTGCAAACCCTAAATGACAACAGCAAGGTTGTCCTCATTCTTTTTGCTGAATTCGTCTCCAACGAATTCAGCAAAAAGAATGGTTGGTTGCTAAGTTTTTTTGCACTATGACACTGCTAGTTCACTGCTAGTTTTGACTTGAACTTCTTCACAGTACCAAGTGGGAAAGAATCATTACCTCTGCAATTCTTTATACAGGGTCATGGCTGAGGACGACTTGCTGAATTATTGCATCTGCCCACATTATAAGCATAAGCACAATTGTAGTCAGGGACTCAGGACACTGGAAATTTGATAGAACCTAAAACTAACATCTCCAGCCTATATAGGATTTGTTCCAATGGTTTTGCCTGCAGTCCAAAAGCGTCAAGAAATTGGTTTTCAACTTTGTGTAGGGTTTCTGGCTAAACCCAAAGAACCATCATCCATTAGAGTTTAGCAACCATCTCCAATCATACTTTCATACATTGCTATTGTCCTACAAATCTCCATTCAAAATCGAACATCAGATCTTAAATCAAGAAATTGCAGTACTCACTTGCACATCCCAGTTCCTTTTGCGAAAGTCCAAAACGAAATGTGAAGCAAATTCTCACAAACCCTATTACCCTTGAACTGTTAGTTCCACTCAAGATAGGCAACTAAGGAAAATAAATTCAGACCATCAAATCCAGCAATTTCATTGGCCATAACATTTTTTCTTCAAACCTACACAAGAGCCTATTCAGCACCCTCTGTATACGGTAGTACCTTGGTCATTTCTACACATGTCTGTCAAATAATTAATTAATTTTGAAAAATTCATTTCAACAAATGGAATATTCCAAAATATTCACTATTATCCTTCACAATATTGTTTGATTCGGAAGAAATAATTTTTGAAAATTTCGACATTCTTGAAAATAATATAATTATTGTCGAATTAGCCAAGGTACTAGGGTATTAAAAAGTACATTAGGTAAAGAGGCAGGGCGTTCTTAGAAAGGCCTACTAGTCCAAGACAAAAAACCATAGTGACAGCCAATTTTAGGAATAGAATAACCCTGTCTGTATACATATGAATATGGATAGGGCTGATTAAAAACCCTGGAAGAGGCTAGCCTACTACCTTACGTTAGGGTCAGTTTAGTCATTAAATAATCATTAAAATAGTGAAATGAATTTTTGTGAAAATATGAAGTTGAGGTGTTGAAAGCCCTCACAATTATTGCAGGCTAACATCTGAATAATTTCACTCCTCATGATAATAAAATTCTAAGATCATGAAAATATAGTAAATTCAAAATTTGAAAAATACAAAAAAAATTAATTAGTCAATGTGGAAGCTGATCTGAGGCTATGTACTTGCTGTGTATACAATGAAGAAAGCTGCTTCATATGCTGCATTTGAACACAAACAAGCTGCCTTTACACATGGAAAACACTCGCTTGTTCTTTCCACAACTTGTCAGAAGAATCATAAATAATGGTGAAATTTTGGCAGTGAAATTTTCTGGTCGTTTCTCACAAGTAAAGATCGTCTGGGATCTTACACAAGAGCTGTAAGATCCCACTGACCAGTCAACCAGACCTTACAAATAAGAAAATTCCTTTGGCATTTCTTTATATTTCTTTCCTGGATTTTGGGCAGCAACACTTTGCAAAATTTTGGGTGTGTAATGCTGTAGGGGAGGTTCCCATATGAGTGGGTTATCCTGAGGGAAGGTCACACGAGGACAGTAGCCTGAGGCCATTCCTGATCGATGGAGGACCCACAAGTATGGGAACCTCCACATATGTAAAAAGTCCTCCTTTTTCTTACCTCCATTATTTCCTCCTTGTATTTTTGAATTTTCCTTATCAGTCCCATCAAAAAATCTTTCCATGGGAACATAGAATCATAGAGGGATCTGCCCCATCACATAACTCCCTACCGAACTTCTGCTGAGGGAGATCCCTCAAAATACAAGACAAATAGAAAGAGAGGTTTTTATGGACACTATTAACATACCCTGCCATTAGCCCAATTCCTAGTTTTTCAAAAGAGTTATGGGTAATGCCCAAAACACATTTACGTCCCAAATGTGTTCGAGCATCACCCATATTTTTGGACCCAAATGTGTTTGGGCATCACCTATATTTTTTTTGGGAAAACTAGGAATTGGGCTAAGGGCAGGGATGAGAAAAGGAATGCAGCACTACTTTTGTACCACATTTAAGACCCATGGTAACATGGGTGGGGCCAGAGGGATACCCACTAGGTATCTTGGGAAACAAATAAAAAATGGGAGCAGGTAGGTATCCATAGCCAAGTTGAGCTTCACTGTACACATTTAGACCTGGCCATCTGTTGCACCTAACCCCACTCATCTTAGCCTACATGTAAGATTCTTCTAACAAGTATTATAACTGTCTATGAGCTGTCGATCTAGAAGACTCCACTAGGATTTAACTCAGTTAAGACATTTCCAAGTATTTTAAGTAGTATGGAAGGGGCCTAGTTATTCCGCCTAGCAACCTGATGAGCCCTGTAGGGCAAGCTCTGTGACATATTCTACAGAGAAATTCTCATGCTCTACAGGGCAGACTATTTCACTCTTTGGTGGGATCTTTCACCACAGTGCACTAGCACCCACCAGAGCACCATCCACTGGACGCCTGTTATTACTCAGTTGTGGATGAACCTCAACTCAGTTAATAATTGGCTTCACCTTTGTAACCAATTTTTTACCTACCTACTAACAACCTGCTTGTTGGTTGTTAGTAGGTAGGTAAAAAAAAGAGCAACTGAGCTAACCACGATGGTTACCTAAGGAACTGAAACCCAACAGAAAACTGTTTCGTGACCACTTACCATTCATCCTGCATAGTGCACTGGTGGATGCTGGTTCACTGTGGCCGGATCTTTTATTTTCTTGCAGGCTGTTTTGTTTCTTTTCTTTTATGTTGCTCCATTATGTGCCAACACATTATCAGTCTTCATCTTTCCCACCAACACTTCATTCCATGCACAGAAACTCAAAGAACACGAAAAGAAAAGGTAAAGATGCTCCCCCCATCTTTTAGGCCATCAAACACTCGGATTAGGGTGCTCCTGAAATATGGGCCCATTGGCTCTGCGTCAGGCTGCTGGTCCATATTTTGTGAGCACCCTGATCCTTGGGCCTTACTCTACATTGAACTAAGACCCAAAAGTGGGGTGGAAGCAAAGAGGGAACCAAAAACCCAAGCTGCAGCATGTATGTTGTGTAACCAGGGAACACTTTTTCCTTGTAATTCTTGTCCCACAGTTAACCATCGAAAGAACCAGTCTTAGAAGCTGACCTGAGGTTACATGAAAACTAAGTGGTAATTGGAACCCACAGACCTTCCGTGGGAGGTTCCATCAAATTATAAAAGTAGGAAGAAGGGGACCAGAGGCTCCTAGAACTGGACAACACTGGTCAAAAACCCCCCAATGTGGTGTGGCAGCTTCCAATTGGTTAAATTCACAAAAAGTTTGGACATTTCAAGCATCTAGATGGACTATGATGGGGGGCCCCTCTTTCTTTTCCTGCAATTTTTTTTATTTAAAATTTTTTTCTCCAAAGGGGATTCTTTGGGTTTTTTATTCCTAGTGTAAATTCAGCAAATTTTTGGTGTCAAAAAATTGAACAAAAAAATCCTGGTGGGGTGCCAGTGGCTACAGCTTCTTATTTTGGGGGCAAATTTCTGTCATTTGGCGGTTTTTCAAAAAAATAAAAATTCTGTCAAATATTCCCTTACAAACCGCCAAAAATCGGGGGGGGGAAAAAAATCATAGAAAATTGTCACATTGTTCAGGCAAGTGACCAGGGAATAAAAGGATTTTAATAAATTTAATAGCTTGTCTATGGCCAAATGTGGTTAAATCTCCTTGTGGGTGATTGCCAGAATGACAACATCAAAAAATTGGAAAAAAAAAAAAAAAAAA
>Ga0116229_10002225_pt1 | contig 31232 bp, 29 predicted proteins | sample S1TSphgellanicum_3_FD_87313 | JGI IMG/M metagenome (GOLD analysis project Ga0116229, IMG submission 87313) | Host-associated microbial communities from peat moss isolated from Minnesota, USA - S1T2_Fc - Sphagnum magellanicum MG | ecosystem: Host-associated > Plants > Peat moss > Unclassified...
GGGGGGGGGCCAGTTAAAATGGAAAATAATTATCCAATGTCAAAAGTTCTTTTACAAGCTAGTGCAAAAGAAGAAAAAAAAACCTAAACCACCCTCCAAACCCTAAACCAAGGACTAGAACTAAGTACGGTTCCAATTCTTACACTATTATTATTTTATAACTATTTAAAAACTGAATTCAAATCTAATTCCATTTCGTTTTTTCATTGGAACCGTGGTTGATTTTCAACTATGTTCTTGGAATCTAACCCAACCTCGATTCCAATTCCAACCTAATTTCATAGACTCAATTGAATGATTTTTGTGACATTGGAAGTGGAAACTAGAGGGCTAAAAATGTTCTGTGAGTGCTAAAAGTAAAGGAGCACTGTAAAAAAACCTAGGACAAGGATAAGTGATAGTTTGCTTCAAAAATTTTGAAAATTTTGCTCTAGACCACTCTCTAGTTCGAGCCCCATACCTTCTCATGTTTAGTCCATTTTAAGTGATTTAAAATTGATAGGCGTGCGAACTAGTGCTTTACAAAAATTCTTTGTATTCCAAAGGCAAAGATGCAACAATCAAAGATATTAAGCTTGAAATTCTAATCCATTTTAATTCAGCCATTACTGAGCACTAAACGTCTTTACACCAAACACCTGATATCTTCCTCATTCCTTTACCCAATTGAGAAATTTTGGCAACATTGGAAACGTTAGTTGAAAGGCTACAAATGTTCTTGGAGCTTCAGAAGCAAAGAAACAATGTATGACGATTCAACCTCATTTGAATTCTTAAATGTTGACTTACCAAACTATCAACCCTTGATGGCAAGTTCAAACTTGAAACTAAAGCTTTCCCTTATTATTAAATCCAAAACTTTTCATCTGAATGCATGATGACTTCTACTTAACGTGCCCATCCATCACATGCACACATAACACTCCAGAAGTCACTCACACATTGGGTGAAGTTCGAGCTAATATTTTATGCCCAAATTCTACGCCAATTTGGCTTAGTCTCTACCCTACGGGCCAGAGCCAAGAAACACACATGGAAAAAAGAAGGGCGTAAAATTCTCGGCCTGCCCGCTGACCATCTCCCAAACGGGGAAAGCTTCGCAGCAAGCAAATTACATTGTGAAGAAGAAGAGGAGGAGAAGTCACTCCAGTCAAGTTCCAAGTTTGTTCCATCGCCATCGCTACGACCTCACCACCGCTGGTGTTGCTGCAACCATCGCCCTTTCACAAGAAGCATGCAGTGGCGATACCGAGACTTGCAATTGCACTCCGCCATCACACGCAGGTGATTGATTCTTTACTTAAACTGCAATACTTGAACATCAATCAATCCGGGAAGCATTCTTTTCCTGTTTTAGGGTTTTTATCGATGTGATTCTTCCGAACCGATTCTGTGAGATCGATGCTTTTGAGAGGCTCGAAGATGTTGTTGTAAGTTTACTCCACGTTGCTACTGCAGAGGGGGGAAACTTTCTACCTGTGTTTTCTGTATTGTAAGATTTTCTGAGAAAGAGAAGGACTTGGAGATAGATCATATTTCTGGAATAGATGGTAGATTGTGTTGAAAGCTCGAACAATTAAGAGTGTTCTGATTGACTCTCGTTCTCTTCTTTTTGTGGTGAGATTCATTCACTGGGGTTTGGGAAATCTGGAGCATAAGAAAGGTTAGATTGATTTTCCGTGGGAATTAGGGTTTGCAAGTGGATGTCATGAAAACCTGAAGATACTATCCAGCTTGAAGTATTATGGGTGTAGTTAAAGGACAATAACAATATTTTTTTATGTAACTGGTTGAATGTCTCTGGCATTTGCTTATCATGTGGAAGGAAAGTTGCTGAAAGTGGCAAAGAGTTTTGGGAATTTCTAATATCTTCAGTTGAATTTGCAGATGTGACTATGCAGAAGCATGTAAGGAGCTACGAGGTGTTGTTAGGGCAGCATATGTAAATGCTCCAAAAGCATTACAAGGCGTCATCTACAATGATATCCTCCATGCCTTCCAAACAATGTCTGGGTACCAAAGTGGCTTCCCTTTCTTGTATTTCTTTCAAGTCTATGCTATACTTCAGGACTAGAGATACAAATTGTGTCTCCCTCCCCATCAGAGCATGCACTTCTTGTCCTCTCAGTGAGTTGAGTTTGAAGAGATTCTGGTTGAGTGAGAGGTTCAGTTTCTTCCCAAGAGTGAGAAATCCATTTTAGCATATTTCTATGTTTGTTTGGGTGTTTGTCAGAATGGATACAAGTCAGCATCTGATAGCAGCAAGAGAGCTTCTTCAAACAGCTGAAGACATATTACCAAAGCAGCGAAGAACGTCCGCAGCCCACGGGTACAAAACTGCAGCAATTACTTGGCATCGTAGGCATAAGAATCCTGAACCTCAGGCTGGTAAATCTCCCCTCCTTTGAGCTCTTTTCTCTTCTAAGAAATTCCTTTCATGAAAATCATATTACAATCAATTGTGAACATGATATCCTCTGAATGGTACCCATAATTTACAAAGGCAATATACAAGCAATGTTTGAAGACAGAGGTTATGCCCTTACTGCAGCTACACCATTACTGAGCAGATGTATGCCTTGGAAGATAATGCTCCTCTTATCAGATGTTTCACTACTGTCAGAAATGATTCTTTAACTTTAGAAATGTTTTTCAAGTCTGGTTTATCCTTACTTGATTTTGGTTTGCAGACTCTGTGCAGCTGTCTGAAGATTCACTTGTGTACATCTTTGGATTTTTGGATGCATGTTCTCTAGCAACTGCTTCCACTGTCTGCAAGTACTTCACCACAGCCCACTCTCTTGTTGTGCTAAGCTTTAGTTCTTTATACTTTAGATACTTTCACAAACAATTTGAAATCTTAGGACAGAATTGTTTGTAAGAACTGAAGAAGCTGGTTGTCTGAAGAAATCATTTTTTCATTGTCCAAAGGCCCTGAGTTTCAATACATGAAGAAAAACTTTCATTGCATTCAACTTGCAGCAGACCTGAGGAAAGACCTTCTCACTTCGGTTGTTATCACAGGGCATGGAATGTTGCAGCAAATGAGGATTCTCTTTGGCGAGCACAATTTTTGTCCCTCTCTTTGGCTCCTGACTTGAACTCAAAGATCCTGAGTTTGGTGGGAATTAGAGAAGGTGATGACTGGCAAGGCAGAGGTGATAATACTGGACAATTAGTGCAGAATCAAGTTGACAAGCCAATTGGGCTTTGGCGCAAAGCTTTTGATTTGGCCCGGCAAGGTAAGACTATGAGTGTTGTTTTAACTATATATTAGTAGATGTTTTACTTGATCACACCCTGTCTAAACACTCACATTTTGAAACTTAGCTTTCTAAGTCCCAAATGAAGATTGATAATAAGGATCTAGAATAGTTTGTTTTCTGTTAATACCTGACAAGCTTATGATGGATGGATTGTTTCACAGGACGAGTGTCTCGGGTGTTCATGTCAAATAGAGTGTTTTGTCCTCAGTGCAAAGGGATTCTGTGGTTACCTGAGTCAAATTTGAAACCAATGGAGTCCAAGTGTGTGGTGAAAAAACAAATTTTGGACCATCATTCTCTGAGACCAATGTCAGTTGATCAGGTCAGTTTACTTGCATGTCACCATTGTCATCATGGAAGTTATGGCATTATGTTTTATGTACAAGGAGATGGCTTTGCCTTGTTATGAGAGGCGATTAGCAGCACTACTTTCAAGTTAATGGTTTTGCCTAGCATAGCATTTACATTCCTAGTGATTGCAAAGGGCTCAATGATCTCCAGCAGGCAGTGTCCTAAAAGGCTTTACCACATACCCATCTTAGACATTTTTTCTCATGTCTTTGAGGTTCCTGCTTGTGCTTGTGCTTCAAGTCCACATTTCCCACCCCCAACCGCCTACTTTTGGGGTACAAGGCTGGCTAAATGGATTGAATAAATTTCAGATAGCTGCTGTCTTTAAAGGTAACTTCTTGTGATGTTGCAGGTTGTAAGGTATGTTGTGCACGCAGACTTGCCAAACTCTTCTGCAAGTAGCAGTAGCGACTCAGATGAAGATGAGGAAGAGGGGCAAAGCTTTTTTAGACTGTGGAATGTACGCAAATTAGATAACAATATTGTTGATAGAGAATTCTCTGCTTATTGACTGTGAAACACCACTCTAGGTTATTAGAATCTTCAAGGCTCAGGGTTGTGAATGGAAGGAAGGAGTGTAATTCTCATTTGGCCTTCTGAGTGCAATCAGGTTTGCACTGTTCTTTAGGTTGGTCAGATATTTTCATAGATTGGCTTACTCAACTCACAGAACATTTCTGTGATGAAAACTGAATTGTTCACCAATGATAAGATTGGGTTTCATCTGTACATTGAGCTTCCACCTTGACCAAGTTGAAATATTCAGGCAATGATATCAAATCATTATCCCTCTACAAGGTACTACACTGCAAACTTTGTCCTCATAATTAATCATTTGACCAATGTCATGTGGGTCTGACCCTTGATGTAAACTTTTTCAAGATACCCAAATTTAAATCCAGTTGGTATGTGAATCTTTTTTGGGTCCCAGTTTTCACCTAGTTAAGCCTATAGAATATTTAGTTACTACACCCATAAGCAAGTATGTTCAGAAGCTAACTATATTCATGTGAATGGTCTTGTTTAGGGTTTGGGTTAAGGTGGAGGTCTTGTGATCTCATTGGACTTTTTTCCAAGTTGCTATAAGACTAAGCTTGATGGTGGGTGGAAATATCAAAATGGTGATACTAACAGGTCAATGCACTTTTTGGGGAGAGTGAAGCTACAAGCTGGTGCCCATTGTATAAGCAAGAATGTTATCATGTGGAACACATATTAGGTTTACTGATTTTAACACATGTTTTCAATAACATTGAATTAATGAGTAATTTAATCTTGTATAAATGATTTTGGATCAATCAGTGTTTGGGGGTTGTTGACCGCATGAAATAACCATTTGAACTTCACTAACAGTAATCGGTAGAATGAGATTTTAGACTTGATATGGCACAATGGTACTACTAATTTCAAAGCCTATGGACAAATTTCATCAGCAGAATTAAATTCAGATATGGTAGACATTAAGTTAATTTGTTAATCAACTTGGGCTTTTTGTTACTTTGTCATCAGTCACAATGATGAAAAAAAATGAGTTGATTATGTGGAAATTAAGTTCCATTTGAAATAAAATATTGAATGAATTTGTATGATGCAACTTGAATTGAATTCAAACTGCTTAATGGAATTCAATTCAAATTCAAATTCCATTAATTGAATTCAAATACATTGAATTCAATTTTAATTCCACTGAATTCATATTCAATTCAATTTGGTTCCAATTCAAATCAAATTGAATTTTTTTCACAATTTAGTTGAATTGAATTCAACCAAGTTATGAAAAGGCATATGCTAATTTATTTTTTCATATCCATGTAGGTGGGTTGGTGAAAGCAGTGAGATATTTATTTATTTATTTATTAAGTGAAATAGGCAATTATGGAATGTTTTCATAATCTCAATGAAAGGAGTTAGGCAATTAGTGAGTGAGTGAAGTAATTAAGTAGTTATGAAATGTTTTCATAATTCTAATGAAAGGTGTGATAATTAAATAGTTATGGAATGTTTTCATCATTCTAATGAAAAGAGTGAAATAGTTAGGTAGTTATAAAATGTTTTCATAATGTTAATGAAAGGTGTGAGATAGGTAAACAGTTATGGAATGTTTTCATAATTCCAATGAAAGGAGTGAGATAGTTAGATAATTATAAGATGTTCTTATAATTGTCTAAGTGACAATCATGTATAATTGTCATGTATATATCAACCGAACCCATTCTACCAAGTTGAATGCCCATTCTACCAATGGAATGCCCAGTGTACCTAGTGCGTATTCTGGGAAGCAAAAGACATACTTATTCCTGACGTGTCAGTAGTTCAGGGCTGCCTCTGGAGCACCGCACGGTTCCCTTCGCTTGTGTTGCCGATGACCAATGCGTCTTTCTCGACAGGCTCTTTTCTCCCTTTGCGCCCTTTGCTGTTTTGTGTCATTGTTGGAGCACAGCTTCACTTGCTCGACCCATTGCTTCGTGGTTTCAGGATCCGGTGTTTTTTGTTTTTTTTTTAAATTCTGAAATTGTTTGTGAGTTGGGGGGAGGGGGTGGGGAGAGAGAGAGAGAGAAAGAAAAGGTACCTATTCTGGATGCTCGGTGGAAGAAGCGATCATGGAAAGCAGCAAGCTGAAAAGTTGGAGTGATTTGAAGGGGAAGGTGGTCTTGGTTGCTAGTGCGGTGCAGGATTTGGGGTTTGCGTTATCTCTCAGCCTGGCTAAGCGCAACTGCAGGATTGTCCTGGCTGGTGACGCTGCGCAAACACGCTCCGTGTCCCAACAGATTAAATCAGCGCTTGCAATCAGCTCACATGGCACTGTCAGTGAGGTAAGCCTTATACCTCCGTTTTTTTTTTAATGCTTGAGTCTAGGCCGTCTCCATTTCTCCTGTGTTCCAGAATTCAAATTTTTCAACAGAAAACCCCTGTTTCTTTCTTTGAGAAAAGGGGCTCACGGAAAATTGTGCTCCAAAAAGGAGAATGCAGAACCTGGTCATGGAGGAGAGAGAGAGAGTTCAGCTTTAGTCTCAGAAACTTATCAGAGCCTTTAGCTGTCCTCCTTGTTCCCAATGAAAATCTCACTGCATGTATGTTGGATGTCACAAATGCAGTAGCTGCTGTACTGCCCAGGGTTTTCAGTCTTTGATGCTTTGGTTACACCACTTTGAAAACCACTTTCATTGGTCGAGGAGGCGGCAAAGGTAGCAGAAAGAGGTGGTGGTCCACACTATATATATTTTGTGAGTCATTTTCTTCGCCTTTTCAATGCTGTTGATAGTCCTTGATTTTTTTATCCTTGGATTGTAGGATGATCAGCTGGATATTGTGAGAGAAGTGGAGCTTGACTTGCACAGAGCTCGGGAGGCTGATGTTGATGCTGCTGTGAATCAAGCATGGCACGCCTTTGGGAGAATTCATGTGCTTCTGACTTGTTCAACAGTTCCAGGTACGAGTGTAGCTGAGATGACTATGTAAAGAGGTTGAAAATGCGCAAAATTCTAAAGGCTGATAAACAGTGCACATCAGTGTTTGAGCAATTTCACCTTCAGCTTTTCTTTTCATTGCATGCACACAAAACATACAGGCATTCTTGCAGGTTCACGAAATACACCCATGGAATACACTGAAGGAGAGTGGGATGAAACCATGGCCATCAATCTCAGGACACCATGGCTCCTGACCAAGTCAATTGTGAGGCAAATGCAGCAAACAGGCCATGGGGGTTCCATCATATACGTCTCCTCCATCACAGGTCTTGGCAGGGGCTATTTCCCAGGCGTCTCTGTTCATGGTGCTGCCCTGGCTGCGTTGCACCAATTAGCAGTGGTTAGAACACTTCTATCCCCTCTTGATGCTGCAAAATTTGTCATGTGCAGGGTTCAAACCCTTCTCTTGAACCATCCAATCTGTGAAGCATGTTCTTGCCTGTCCCTGAAAATTCCTAAAGGGAAACCTAAAAGATTGATTAAGGTGAGCTGTATCATGATGGGAGTGAGCCTTCCTGAAGGTGTTAGCCACCATGCATTTCCCTTTCCCCACAGTCCTTTACTCCTGAAACTCATTGTTTGGTATCCCGTGGGTTGATGACCATAAGGGTAAAACAGCATGCAAAATACATTGAGGAGTCTTTCCCCCCTGTTCTTGCAGATTACTGTAGAATTGACAAAAACTGTTGGTGTGCAGTCACTTGCGATGGAGTTGGGGAAATACCAAATTTCTGTTATGGCGATTGCAAGAGGCTTGACAGAGTCTGACACTCTGCCAACATTATTGACTTCAGAGCAATCTGTAAAGATGGCAAGTAGAATAATTCCCTCTCAAAGATGGATGAATCCTGGAGAAGATTTGGAGGGTTTAGTCATCTTCCTTGCCAGTGATAGTGCAAAGTACAGTACAGGTAACATTTTTATAGTTGATGGAGGACAGACCCTTCCTAGGCCTCGTATGCGATCCTACATATAAAGGTGCTCACTTGCTGAAAAATATATTCAAAGAATAGTCACTCTGAGCAAATACCTAAGCATTCATTGACTTGAAAGCAACCTTTCACCACATTGCTGCAGAATGGATGTGGTTTATTTTTGCAATTGTGACCAGCACTGCTTGTTCTCTTCTTGCCTTTCTCCAGTTTCTTCCTCAAGATTACTGGCATGAACTACTTCATCAATCACCCCAACTGGACTGGTACCACTCTGGTACATTGAGGTGCTAGACTCCCAGACCACAACAAAAGAAAAAAAAAATTGCAACATCTGATCTTAGTCCTTTCTCTGGCATGGTAAATTCATCACATTGTGCTCAACAAAGTATAACTGTACCATCTTTGTTTTCTTGAAGAAAAGAGTAAAACTTGACTGGAACCGACTTGATACAAACAGCTTCAGGTCTCCACTCCCAAATCCTGAATTAATAACTAGTTGCAAGATTATTGGGGTTTTAGAGTGGAGAACCCTCTGTTCCTTGACTGTGAAGTCAAGGACAACCATGTCCTGAAGCTTCACAGTATAGAGATTCAGGATCTTTGAAGCATTCTGATCATTATTATTCAAACTCTTGTAGCCAGTAGTGCCACAGGTAGCACAAAGCTCAACTCCCCATTTCACCATGTGCAGGATACAACAATGTACCAAGTACAAAACACAGAGATTGAATGACAGGTTCTTAGAAAATTACATCATTCTTGCACAAAGGCACAATGGACATGCATTGTTCATGTTGGAAATCTGTTGTGGAAAGTGAAAGAAGACCAACAGTTTTCATTCCAAAGTTTTCCACCTATTGCAGTAGGAACCAGTTGTCATAAAATGAAATTCATGAACCACCTGCAACACCTCAGCATTATAGACAACAGCTCATGAATCTGCCAGTGATTAATCTGTGCTGACACTAACATATTGATGCACCTAACTACCTCACATGAAATTACTGGAGAGCAGGGTTTTAAGGGGAGACACACAATTGATTGGATTCCAGAAACTCCAATTGCTGGTCTATTTTGAAGGTTCAAAGTGAGTTTCAACTGAAAGGGAAGAAGATCCAAAAATTCTCAACTGCATCGAGCATCACTTGTCAATGGGGAACCATTGCTTGGTGTATGTGGGCACACATGTCCTGAATTTGAGCTTTCCTCTACTATGAAATGGAAGAATCAAGTATTGTAACATGAATGAATGTAGTGACCCACCATCTGAACAGTGGAGCTTGTGTGAAATAAATCTAGTGCAAACTGAAAGAAACCATCCACCAAAGTTTTTGACTTTCAAGAAAATGCACAAGAATGACACTATTGAGAGCAGAGGAGAAGAGTGCTCTGTCGACAGTGGCTTATGAACTGATTGTGGAATACAGGGAAATCATTAGCACGGATGGCCTCGCGAATGGCCTGGAAGAAGCCCAAGTAGTGGTACATGTTGTGTCTGCACCCATATCCACATGTTCAGAACCCCTATTAAACAGGTAGAGATCATGAGAAAGTCCAACAATGACTACAACTCTACACAATCCATACCATACACAAATAAGCAGAGAGGCCCCTTAAACAAGTTGCTCACTCATCTTACATGTCAAGCAGGGTTTGTGCCAGCATTTCATGAGTATTGAGTAAGTGGTGAATATAGGCACGTGAATGTTTGCGACATGTGTAGCACTTGCACCCATCCACCAATGGCAACTCATCCAATCTGGCCAATACACAAAAGAACATTCATGTCAGTTCAAAGAGGATCCACCAATTACCACAGCCCTCAAAACATCAGAACAGACTATGCTTACAGTGACCTCGATACCAATCTATACTGAGGAGTTTATCCATACGAATCAAGTAAGCCTGAATAGACTTGAGAGATGACCCTGTAACAAAGTGATTGAGACTTCAGATCTGATAATATATCAGCAACATATTAGCAAAAATGAAAAAGAGGAAACTCAAACCTAAAGAAACAGAGAAAACAAAGTTAAAAGATAAAACCAAATATTGAGGACCAGTTTTAACAACCACAACAGTCATAACACATGTTCAAGACACCATCAACAATACTATATATGCTATTGACCACCAACAGTTGTATTTCGTTGACTTAAAATACACTAGTGGTGCACAACAGAAGTTAGGTTCCTAAACAAGCTGACCTTTCAAGTGAGGAGTTGTGTGCTGAAGATAAATCATAAGGTGATTGATGAAGCAAATATCAGCCTTCAAACCATAGTTTAATCATCAATGGATATCAAATGGGTCATTCACTAAACTTACACAATATAGAAACATACATTGCAGTGTCTCACCTGAATGAGACAGACCGTAGACAGATTTTGGTCGAGTCTGAGCCACTTTTTGACCACTCTTCAACTGCAAGATTTTTGTTGGCAAAGCCCCCAAGGATGTCCTCCATTGTGGCAGGAAAGGTCATGGCATAGCCCCCCATTGTAAGCATGTGAGGATATCTGAGGGAGAGTTAAGGAAAATTACTTTAGACAAGGATTTCCTCTTGAGAACACTGTGATGGGTTGCCCTGTACAGTGGAGCTGTCAGGTCTACTGTGAATTCCTACAAGATTCTTTAGAGGAGAACATTTAACAACCTTCCAATTGATTTTTAGGATTCCAGAACAAATCTAGTTTGCCACACAGCAACAGAATCTGCACTGACAAACACAACAAAAAACCAGAGTCATCCACCCAGTCATCTGGAAACATTTCCCTTCTCATGTCAAATTGCCCTACAAAATTGAAGGATACGTGCTGTCAAACAAATCAACACCAGCAGCAACCGCCTGCAGCACCTCCTCTGAACAGATTCCCAGAAAAACCAGTCAGTACTTTTACTCTCACAACCATAACTTGAAAAAACTGACCAGGATAGTACTACAGCATACAAAGCATAGCAGCTGCAATAGTAGATTTCAGCCCATATTTGCCATCAAACTAAAGTACACTATGAACTAAAGATGCACAAAACAGGACATCAGAGGCCGGTACCTGGCATTCCCAGCCCACTGACATGGCGAGGCTTCTCCGTTGGTAAGCTTGCCTTTTACATCACCAGAGAGAATTTAATTGCGTCTTGTTTCTGGAAGAAAAAGGCTGATACAAAAGTGACATAGAAGCAGGTGACTGATGAATGAACTCAGAAAAGAAAGAAGCATGCGTGAGAGAATTGAAGATGGATCATATAACAAGGATAGAGAACTACAGTGACAGCTTCTAGAAGAGGGCCTCGGTCTTCTGCAGCTTCACCAAGACCAAAGCCACCCAAAGAAAAACCTGCAAAATCACATGCTCTGTCACTTACTGTTTATCTCAAAGTCATTGCTCACAGCCTCATAGACAACTCATTCAGAAGAAATTCTGTTGATTTCAAGGGTTTGACAACTCATCCATACAGAATTAGCCAGTTGGGGTTCATGCACTAAAACAGAACTCAGTATGTGGCTTCACAGCTTGGCAAGCGATACAACGGTTCATGACAAGGAGCAATGAACCATGCTTAGATATTTTGCAAAATATTGGAAAGGAAGGATGAAACAGGCTTGTTCCCTTGTTGCTAATATTATGGAAGACAAAAGGCAAGTAGTGCACTACCTGCTACATTGCGAGTTGCCGTTTGCTGAGCAGAGTGTGTTCGCTGCTCAACACTGCTTCCTCCAACCACAACACCCAGACACCCCATGTCCTGCTCTGCCCAGACCATGAATCACATCAGTCGGCTTCAATGTTTCCAGAGTAGGTCATGATCCAAACCAACTTCATGTTGGTTTGTTACAAAGTCATGCAACATGAAAGGCTCTGAAGGAGTAAAGCAAAGTAATATGACATACAGTTGATAGAGAAAGGCAGTGGTCCAGCCATTGCAAGGTGCGACCAACTGACATGCGGTTTCGCTTTTCTGACACCCATGCAGGAACCTCATCAGGTAAGCTAGCCCATAAATTCGGTTTGCATGCATTGATGACTTCCATGTACTTGACAGGCCCAACCTGCCACAGATTCACCCATATGAAAGAGTGAGTATTTAAACCAACAGCAAGACTCACAGAGCACAAACTTTACTGTGTCCCACTTCTTTAAACCACTAAACTGTTGTGTAACTTGGGATGGTGGGACTGCAACACCTTCTAACCTTGAGAATCTCAACCAGTTCATCAGGTAAATCATTAGGAGAAGAAACATTCTCACATAATAATTGCCTTCAGAATCTGGTCTCTGAAGGAAATAAATCTCTCAAACAAGAAGATCTGCACCTGGCATTAATGGAGCTGGAGAGAGGGGGAAAAGATCATCCTACAATTCGGCGACCAAAAGAAGTCTTGAAGGAGGCCCCAAGCTTGGTGGTCCCCTCTCCATCTGCTTCATCCATGATTGAGTCCCGCCCAACTGCAACCAATCCATGCTCAGGTAAACACAGCATCTTATGCAAGCCTCCCACCTCAGCAACCACCTCTGGAGGTGGACTGTCCAAACTGCAACCAGAGTGTTATGACCCATCTTCAGTCTCTAGCAGTTCTGAAGTTAGCAACACAACCACAAACAACTCCTTTCAATTAAATCCAAATACAAGACCAACGTTCCTTTGGCAATTGACAAAAGTCTCAAATAACCAAGCAGCATTTCTAAATTCAGAATGCAACCATTCGACATGATGCTAGAGGTATGTCTTCTAGTATCCCCAAGCCTGAACCTTTGAGGTACTCACAATATGTACCCTGATGGTGCTGATCGAGAAACCCTAAAAACCCCAACCCCTAGACCTTAAACCCAAGCAAATTACAACCGACAATAGAACATGAGCGTCACCACCACCACGCTGAGGGAAGAGGGAAGAAGACTTACAAGTGAAGGGGGCTCACTTGCAACGCTAGGGCATCGGGATGAAGCTTGTGGAAGAGGTCGGGAGGTATGAAGGCAGGGAGTCCCTTCCGTGTGAGAAGAAGCAAGCAAGGCGTCTCCAGCTGCGGTCCTGTAGCGCCGAGATGAAGAGACCCCAACCTTGCCTGTGCACTCCACGCCCTCACCACAAACTCCATCGCCCTTCCGTCCCCCTTCTCTCTACTCCAAAGGCAAGTTCAAAAGAAAGGAAACCCTTCACCAGGACGAGGGTTTAGGGTTTAGGGGAAAGCATAGACCAGGTAACACCCCAGAGGCCACTGGAAAAACAAGAAATAGCCAAGTGGCCTTGAGCCGATTACTGGCAGTGGTTCTTTTTCTGGCTAAATTTTGCCACTTTTGACCCCAAAAAATGGGAAATTTTTTTAATTTTCTTTTTTAAGTGTAAAGTCGAATTTTTCTTTCTTTTTTTTGGGTTAAAATTCCCCCAAATTTTCCATTTAAAAAAAATGAAAAAAAAAAAAAAGACTACCAGGCATAACTAAGTAACTAGTGACCTCACACCAGTTACCTACTAGGCATAACCAGTGGCCTCAAGCCACTTACCAACCACAACCAACTATTGTGAGAATTGAGTTGATGCCATGCTAAGGCCCATTTACCTACCACTATTAGGAAAAAAAAAAAACATTAATCTACCACTATATGGCCTTGACTTGGCCCCATGGCCAAAAAGGGAGACCTATCAACTTGGGAGGCCAATTTGCAACCCTTGAGGAAAAGGGTGCTGTAGGAAAATATTGTTGTTTTGATGAAATCCATACCACAGGATCAAAGTTGTTGAATAGTTGCCCAAAAGTTGTTAAATCTCTCTCTTGTTGTTCCATTTGTTTTCATAATGAAAACAGCCATCATCATCATTGCACTATAATGTTGATAAATTGCAAGTTGCTGCAATGGCACAACTATAATAATAACATGTTAAATCACCATGAAAAACACAAAAGTTACAAGAATCTTGTATCTATGTTGATCCATGATGGTCTGATTTTTACGAATTAGCTTGGGAAACAAAGCAATGAGAAAAACAAACAATGTCAAGAATGAATGAAAGCATATGAAGGGTTGAATTTTTGGTCTCTATTTTTTGGCCTTAATGAATCTTACAAATGAACTCACTGGGCTCAAACAAATAATATGTTATTAATAATTTGGAGCCAAACAACAAGTCAAAGAAGTAGTCAAATTTTTCATTATTGGCCCCATGATTTTTTGGCCCCAACTTTTTGTCTAAAATGGGCCTAAGTCACCTAACATGTGAAGTTAGTTGAACAACCTATCAACCTTTTTTTAATATTATTTTTTATTTTTTCATATTTTTAAAACTTTTGTCATTAATGATTCAATGTCTAAAAGGATGCAAGATGAATGTCATTTTCATCTTTTAAAAGAGCAATTATGATATTTTCATCCCAATATTCAATATGGTTATGGGAAATTAATGACAATGATACCTAAAGTTGTGAGTAATATAAGTCACTAATCAAAATGAAGGTCACAAGTTATTGTTTATATCACATGACTTTATAGCCAATCAAGTCATCTAGATTATCAAAATATTTAATTATATTCAATAAAGTATTTAAAAAGAATATTATTTTTTCAGGTTACCTAGGTGGAAGCTTGTGTTTTTAGAAAGCATTTTAAAAGGTTGCCTATTGGATTTGGAGGGCATTTTATATATGTTAATATCTTTCCTCGAAAACAAAAAGGAACTTTTGAGGGATTCAAAAAATAGCTATAACCTTCCACCATGATTATGATGTATGTTCCTTCTTTCAAGTAATCCAATCAATTAAATAAACAAAGATTGTCAACAAAGGCAACAATCAAACAACATTCCAATTACCATAAACAACACCTTTAGAACTAATCACAAGGTTGTTTTTGAAATGCAAATTGCACACATATTCACAAAAATCAACTTGCAAATCATAAAAACTTCAACCATCATCAACCAAAACTCATTCACAAACCCATATAGTTGTTTTTTATTGACATTCCCCAAAAGAAATTTAATAATCACCAAAATCTTTGGAAATTTCTATACTTGTCATCTTATGTTTCTCATTTCCAAATATCAAACAACAAGTTATAGAAAAGAAAAATGAAAATCTAATCTTCATAATAAAACTACACTAAAACACATCACTAAAATCATCTTGAAAAACACTTGGCTTCTACATGCCAACACTCCACACAATTTTTCTATCAACTTAATTCCATTTTTCCCACCAACACCATCATCATCATCCCCATTTTATTTACATTTGTGCCTCCATCTTCTCACCATCATCACCATCCAATGCATTCTACAATAGCATTCAAAAATAAAACTCCAACAACACATAATCAACAGCATCCTTGCATAAGTTTGTTAACATTCACCACCATTATTCATTTTATTTACAAATTTCATAACACAAAAAAAACAAAAACACAATTATATTGACAATGCATCCAAAAAACCATATTGATTTTCCTTGATTCATGAAATTTGTGATAAACCCTTCCATCCCTTGTGATGATCACCAATAATTTTTCAAAAGTTGATGTAACCTTAAAATCATTCCCCATTCACATTGTGTTCATTGAACTCACATTTTGCCTTGAACTCATTTATTTGAGTTTGTTTTAATCCCATCATAATCCCACATTTTATTTTTTTGTGCAAGTTAAAAATTGTGCCTTAAATTTGCATTTTGTTGCAAATTGGGAATCAACAAGTTCTTTGTCATTGATATGATTTGACAAACCTAAAGGTGCATTAAAGAGACCAAGACCATGGTTTTGGGGGCTTGGATCAAAATCATGGTTTTGGGACCGACACAAGTTGATGAATTTGATATATTACTAAATTTTTTTTTGAAAGGTTAATTTGTTTCCTTTGAAAGCTTTCAATCTAAAAGTACAATGAACATGTTATGATGTCTCCAAGTGGCAAGATTCATACATTGACAATTTGGGATTCCCACTTGGGAGCCTCAAGGAAAATATCATTTCAATGTAACCTCCATAGGGAGTTGTGGAATGTATTATAAGGAAGGGAATGATGACTTTTCCCAAGTCTAGGCAATGGTGAGTTTAGTGTGTAACTGAGTTTGCCCATGGTTTATCCATGTTCCATTTGGTTTCCAAAGGCATTTATTGCCTTATTTTATTAGTCTATGTAATTTCACATGATTGAGTGTTCAACTTAAAAACTCATCCTAATGTTATCCCACAATTCCCACATGACATCCTTTTTGTTGATATGTCCAAAACTAATGAGCACAACAAAAATTTCAAATCCTCCCCAACACATTATAAATTGGAAACTTTACATCATTGCCCCTCCCTTTTCTCCCTCCTCTTTCCTCTTCTTGATCCTTTCTTAAACAATTTTTTTTATGTTAGTTCTAAATTATTGGCTAAAGTAACACCCCTCACCATGCACATGATACATGTTATTATTCCCATTTGGCCCTACCCCCCTGCAATGGAAAAAAAGTTGGGCATCTTCAATGCGTGTTGAGGCATTTCATTTGCTAGGTATGATTTTTGTTCATAACACATTTTGACTATTTTTAATAACCCAATAATTTTCTTCAATCACCTACTCCATAATAATGTTCCTCACCATTTCTAAACTAGGCTAATGGCACTTGTGCATGAATCATGGGCCCATAATGTTGGTTAAATATTAATTAGTGTGGGTTAATTATCAAGTTGTTTTTTTTTTTTTTTTGCAATGAATCACTTTGATCAATTCATCACAAAAACACTTTTGAAACTTTGGAAACTTCCCCCAAATGGAAGTTTGTTCTCCCAACATATATAATTATTCAAGGTTAATTGATCTTGGTCCTCACTAACATCTTTTTTTATATATTTTTGCTCTTAGGGGAGAAAACATGGAATGGTGGCTATTTCATTTGGTTTGTTTTATTTGACAATGTTTAAAATGACAAAGACGTTCTATTGAATGATTTATAATTCATGACATTATAACATATTTTTAATTAAATTTTTATGTGATTTTAATTGGGATTTTTAATAATGGAAATTATTGGGGTTCAAATCTCCAATGAAACATTATTGACATATTAAACTAATTTCAAAAAATAGCTTAAATCACCAACCACACTTGGAGGCATCAAAGCAAGGTTTTTTCTTTCTTTTTTCCCCTCCTCTTTGCCTTTATGGTTGACTAAGGGTTCGAGCAAGGACTTTTTTTCCCTCTTTGCTTTGTGTTCTTTCATTGTTTTCATATCAAATCATCTTTCATTTGAGGCAATTACATGTTTAGTAATTGGTCAAAATGGGACTTAGTGAAACACAAAAGGTTTCATGCAATGTCTTTTTGGGTCTTCTACCAATGCCCTTTTGTGCTTTTCAAGTATCCCTTTTCAATATTTACAAATAAATAGTTTTTGTTTTGATATCATTGTGAAAAATATTGTTGACAATAACTAGATAGTTTTTGTTCTAATATCAATGTTGTGAAAAATATTGTTGGCAATAACAAGGGTGGTGTGTGTCTCCTCACCATTGCTTCCTTTAAACTCTTTGATGGCTTGAAAGTTATGAAATCTTTCCATTTGACTCCAATTGGGGAGTGTATTGGTTACAATGAAAATTCTCAAGCTCAATAGTAGGTTGTAAATTCTTCTTTCACTTAAAATTTTTCAATCTTCATTGTTTACTTGAAGGATTTAAAGATTTTGTCTTCATGATGATGTTTTACAATATGTACACGATTTGTTATGTTTTAATCTATTCTATTATAAATTGTAAAGCTAAACTTAATTTAAATATGGAACTAAAAAATTTTGTTATCAAATTGTTGGCTTTGAATTTTACCAAAATATCTACAACAACATTCACATTCACATTATGTACAAACATATCTCCATACCTTCATACTTTCTTATTTTGATACATGAACATGGTTTCATCTACATTTCATTTTGTTTTCAATTGCCATTAATTAAATTTTATTTTTCCTTTTGCATTTCCATTTTGGCATCATTGATTTGTTCTTCCCATAATTTCCACTTCATTGGATTACCATTTTGATTCATATTAAATTAGGTTTCCATTTATTTGTTAGTTGTTCATGGATAAGTTTTTCTTTTTTCTTTTTTCCAAGTTTATAAATATGGGCTTGTTTTTACCACAAGAATGCAAAACCATGAGCTTAGAGCCAACTTGAGCCTTGAGCTTTGATTCGGGGAAATGGATAAGAATCATGGATGAAAATTAGATGTTGGATGAATGGGTGCAAATGGCCAATAGATAAAAAAACATCCAATCAATTATTGGAAATAATTTATTAGAAACATCTATAAGGAAATCATAAAAGAATTAAAAGTTGTATTACAATTCATGTGAAATACTCCATTCATCACCAAGGACAAAAACATTACATCTTGATTGAACTATAATGAAATATATTCAATGGAAAAACAATGAACACTACAGAATTCAAGTAATTGAAAAATGTAGTAAAATAAGGAGGTTGTAACAGAACCACAAGAGCTCAAAAAAGTGTCAAGTGAAAATTCTACATGATAACCCAAGGCACACTAAAAGCTTTTTAAGATACCACATATCAGCTTGATTTTGATGTAGAATGGAACTTAAACACTTCATCGTCTATGTACCCATGGACATCCATGCTACGGGGAATATTTAATGAAAGATAACATGAAAGGAAAGGTCCAAAACATTGAGGCTAGCAAATTTGCCACTTCTATGCTGTAGATGGGAAGTTGCATAGTTGGTGGAAAACTTTGTAAGAAGCCCACATGACTACAAAATGGCACATGCCTATGGCCAAATGGGCTTCAGTCACTGAAAAATGAAATAAAAAATTATACTATAAATTTGATGGAGGAACCACGTTTCAAAAAATTCAAAAGTGTGAAATCATCACAAACATTCATGACCACATTTTCAATAAAAAAAACCCCAAAAAAATGGTTGCACTTACTTACAAATTTTTTTTTGAAGGCCATGATTGGGGACATCTCCAATTTCCTAATCATCGTCATAATCCATCACCATATTGGCTTCCATGTTTGTGTCCATAGTGTCAGAGGAATGAATTGGATGAAACAATACTAATGGCATCAAGACAAAATCAAATAATTCCTTATCATCCTCCATAACCAATATATGTTTACTTTCTAGTCGATAAGCCTTAATGGAAGTGTTTCAAAAAGGATGTGAAGGAGTTGTAAGATGCATAATCACACTTCTGAATTTTGAAAACACCAAAACAACAAATTTTTAAATCACAAAAAAAAATACAGCGAGAATTTTATTAGTCCCTAAAACGACATCAACAACAAAATCACTAGAAACACAACAAGCCTAAATCAAAGTAGATAGAAGCACGACCCCCTTTTATCATGGGCCATGCCATGGAACAACATCAAGACCCAACAAAAAGATAGCTTGACCAATGTCATTAAACAAGATGTTGTTAGAGGATACATCAACCCCAAAACTTTCCACAGATGGAGAAGTTTGATATGTGAACAAAATTGGCATTCGGGTGATGCCACTCTCAGGTGAAAAAGAGTGCATGAGTAGCATTAATCGACTTACCATAATTTGAAACAAAAGTTGCCAATCAAACAAAAGAAACAATAATTCAAGTAAAAGTTATAATGAACAAAAAAATGAAAAAATAACTAAAAAGGAAATAGTTACCATCTTTGAAAGGTCAAATGGTCAAGCAAGTTTAAGGAGTGGATTGCAAATAATCCACTTTTGTAGAACCTTGAAATTGTTTCCTTTAACTTAGGAAACAATCTATTGAAAGACCTTCAAATCGTCTAGGTAAAAAATAAGCAAAACACCATCATTATGAAGGAAGGAGGTACAAAAAGAAAAAAGACAATTTTAAAAAATTGGGCTCAATGTGTTCCATGGAGGAACATAAGTGCTTGGCATTGATAATCTTGGAATTGGCAAGCCCTTTGGAACATCATCAATCACAAGATCAATTGTTCCCCCATTTTGCTACACACCTCAATAGAATTGTTTACATTTTTTGTTTGTATGCACATTTGAAGACAATAATGAGACAAAGATTGGATGCATGTGAATGAAAGAAAAAAAATAATACATGACAAAGATCACTTGTTTAATCAATGCCTTCGTATCAATGAAAGATTGTGGCCAAGCACCGATTTGTCTTTGTGTTGCCAACATTCCTTTGAAAGAAACATCCAACACCAACTCATGCATTTTGCGACCTATCCTTGGAGGTGGAAGGAAGGTTGATTTCAAATGGACTTTGCCTTCTTGTTAAAACCATTAGCATCCATTTTCGATGGGGCACCAATAAGAGAGTGATTGCACATTACACAATCCATAAATGGATTGTCTCAAAAGCAAATTTTGTAGGGGTATGGGTAAGCTTACTATTTGGCCAATTTTGAAAAATCATTAAATGTTTGAAAGGACTCATATAATTAATGTATAACATATCTAGAAACACATAAACTTTTTTGATGATCAAATGACATTATTCCATTATGATATGGACTTTTGAAGTGATGCAATAGTCTTTGTCACAATCCATCAAAGAATTTATGGGACTCATATTAGATAATCTATAAATGCAAAAAATGTGGTATTTTTTTTCTAATATGATTATGGTGTTATTCCAATGCTAAAACTAGGTCCTTCATGCAATTTTTTATTTTTAATGTGTTGGACCTTCACAATGTTATTTATGTCTGTGAAAGTGCATAACTTATTGAAATCAAAAAATTGACAGTTTTTTCATTCACAAGAAAACAATGTAATACAATACTTACCTTGTGCCAAGTATAAAAACTAGAAAAAAAACATGATTATAGTTTTAAGCTCTCCCATTGTACGACATCATCAAGACATGTGTCACATTTTTGTTGCATGATCGATTTAGGTTACTATTCGTTTCCATCTTGCCACCCATTTTTAAACGACCATGTCCTATAGCTTTCACAACTTTACCATTGTTTCACATGGGCACTTGGAGTTACCTATATAGGTCGTAATCACTTGTGTTGTTTGTAAAAACCTTGTCACGTGCTTAATTTTGTGTTTTAGATTTCCTTTCAACAAATTGCAATGGAAAGCAAATGTTCCAAAACTACTTTGTGTATGCTAGAGTGGTAAGTTTTTTTAATCAAGTTTGGTAGTCCATCTCTTCATTTTCAAAATGTTGATCAAATCATAGGATCGTATTGTGTTCGAAGAGGATTGTAAAAATTATGAACATAATGCATTTACAACTTTTTCACTTTCTGAATTGAATTTCAATGATGATTTGGATATTAAACTTGTTAGACACAGACCTAATTTTGAAACTTAATCTTTGTAGAGTTATTTTACCGATTTTCCAAAGTCAAGAAATATGGTTTAGTTTAAGGTTCCTTGTGAGCAACCCTTGCATCACACACCTTTTTCATTTGATGCATTGAATCTCAATGATAGTGAGGATAATTATCTTGTTAACCATATATTTGTTTATTTCCTAGAACCTTTCTTGTGGTATTGTATCGATTATCCAGAGTTTGGGGATATTCTTTTGTTTATAATTCCTTTTGAGGAACACTCGTGGGGAGTGAAGACGACAATTTTCTTTCCTACAATGAAATTCGGTGTTTTCATTGAATAGACAATTTGTGTACAATTTGTGTGAGGTTCCTTGGTAATGGAGAAATGAAACCATATACCCAATTAGGTGGTTGGTGGATAATGTGTGACAAACATTCTGCAAAAGTGCAAAATGCATTAATAAGCATGGCAACCTGTGGTGTTTATGCACACCATAAGGTAGATGCAAGCTACAGTGGTTAATTTTTGTGACAAAATGGTGTTTTTTCCTTGGGTACCTTTTATTCAAATGCATATGGTGATTACTATATCCTTAAATCTATTAATTAGGACTTGGATCCAAATTAATAATTTCATTATGAAAAAAATTGTGTGGTTATTTATTGATTAAATTTTTTTTGTTAATAATAATGAACTTCTGAGGTCAAAAATATGGACTGGTAATCTGACTAGAACATCACAAAATATATAAATTTATATTGATTCACATTCCAAATTTGTTATTGGGACTCAATATATAATGTAGTACAAGATGATAAATTCATATGAAGAATCTTTTCTTTGAAAAACTTAATCATTTAATACCTAGGGACTTTTGAATGGTTAAAATTTGACCATATTTCCATAATTTCATATTAATTGCAATTTTTTTTTTTTTTTCAATTTTTTTGTCCCAAAAACATGTGTTCTTGAAAGTTTTAGATGGGCCATTATTTTTATGGACTTCATGAGTTTTCGTTTTAGGACTTCCAAATTAAAAAATGACATCAACTACATTAAATACAAGTTCTCACATAGATTTGGGAAGGCTTGTAGGGGATTGAACATGTATTATTCAAAAATTAAAATAATAATATTTTTTAAAGCAACAACCATGTCCATTTGAATTATTTTAAAGAACCTTGTATGGAATTTTTGTAGGGAATGCAGAAACTACCGAAAATGAACCACTTGATTATATATCTACCCCATAAACAAATGTTCTGATGCATGTGTTTGAAATGTTGTGTGTTATCCATTTTTGTCTTCTCAATAACATTATAAACAACTTGCTTGTGTATTATAACTTTAGAATCTACATGTTTTGCTTCATGTATTTTAATGAGATGCATTTGTTCATGTGTGTAAGTCAACATTGAGCCAGGTTTAAGGTTTGCAAAATGGGTTCTGAAACAAACCCTCCAAAGAGGAAGTATGTGAAAAAACTAGATGAAGTAAGACAAAAATAAATGTTTGTTGATTGCAAAGTTGAAAAGTTGTGAAAATGAGAGGAAAAGTGATAGAGTCAAAATGAATGGCAATGACAATTTGATGTTTTACAAAAAGAGCATGTTATTGTGTAAGATGGTAATGCACATAACAAAGGGAGGAAATAGAACACATTCTTAGAGTTATGAGCAAGTAATGGAAGGATGAGATCAACATCGAATGGCAAATCTCATTACTAAGTTCATTTCAAAAACACTGTTGGTTTGCCCTGGACCTAGAAATAAAAAGCTTGTGATGGAAAAAACACTTTTTCATGTCAAGGTCTGTGATCATATGCATGATTATATTCTACCTTCAAGGGTTGCCATTGCTCAACAAGTACTTACTAGGGTGATGAGGGCATTAGATGAGAATCATCATTCAAATAGTAGTGTTAAACTTGCAACAAAAAATGCATTATTAATAGTTATTGTTACTGTCCATAGTCCATCATTAGTTAGAAATGTTGCAAAAGTCCTTGGTGTCCATAGAAAAAACATTAATGTTGTTCTTTCACAACGGAAGTTGATTGATTGTAATGGTACTACACTTTGGTCTTTGTTTGTAAGGAACAAAAAGATTAATGGGATGTCTAAGTTGTTGAGAGAAACAATTTTGGAATGGTGGGCCTTGGAAACACATGTAAGTTCAAATAAAAGTGAGGTCACATGCAAAAGAGTGGGGGCAATCGTGTATGATGAGAGACTAACACACTTCTTGATGGAAACTCAATTATGTTTTAACCCTTCCTTGATGATTCTATTCTATTAGTGTAGGAATTTTGATTTTTGTGGTTTAATTCAAACTATTAAATTGTTGCAGCTACTAATTTGTGTCCACCTTTTATGAATAGAATATATTAGAGTCCATATTGAATCCTTCCTGGACTATTGTAAATGTAAACAATCATGTATATAGTACAATAGATATAGACATTCTTTCCTAGTCATAAAATGTCTAAGTGAATTAATAATTTTAGTAATGAATCTTTCTTGGGACTTGAGCATAGTACATAGTCCTTCCTCCCATAGAGATTGTATTAGTAATGTCTAGTAAATCCATACAGATTCTCTCATTGCCCAGCTTACTTCTTCATTGAGTCCATACAAAATCCTTCATTGTCCATCCTTCTTCAAGTTGTCCATATATACTCCTTAATGGTCCATATAGACTACTGAAAGGTGATTTTGATTTCCACATAGTCCATAATCTAGTCCATAAGTATGCGCCCATGTATATATGGTTTCCATAATTTGTTTAAATTGTCCATATATAATCCTTAATGGTCCATACAGACTCCCAATATATCCTTTTGATTTCCACATAATGCATAATCTAGTCCATGAATATGTGCCCATGTATATATGGTTTCCATATTTTGTCTAGATTGTCCATGTATAATCCTTAATGGTCCATACAAACTGCCAATATGTCCTTTTGATTTCCACATAGTGCATAATCTAGTCCATAAGTATGTACCCATGTATATGGTTTCCATATTTTGTCCAAATTGTCCATATATAATCCTTATTGGTCCATACATACTACCAATATGTGCTTTTGATTTCCACATAGTGCATAATCCAGTCCATAAATTTGTGCCCATGTGTACATGGTTTCCATATTTTGTCCAAATTCTCTATCTTGCTACTTCATTAGGTTCATACAAAATCTGAAATTGTCCATCCTTCAAGTTGTTCATGTGTATAATCTTTGATTGTCCATACATACTACTATAAAATAATATGATTTTCCACATAGTGCATAGTCCACTACTCCATAAGTTGTGCTTGGGTACACATGTAGTTCCAATTTGTCATAGAATGCCACTTAGTACTGGTCAACTCTACATATTCATAGTATGTACCATAATCATACATAATGTCTATATCATTTTATATAATGTTTCCAATTTTTTCCACTATGCATGGTTATCCTTCAAGTGTTGAAGGTTTCAAATTATCTTGCAAATTTAGCATATTGACATGATTTTCAACATGTTTGACTACTCCAATTCATAATTTATCTACCTTTTGTGGAATGTTAATTACAATATCTCCACCATGTTTATCCCTAGGGCCTTTTGCTCAAGGTCTCAAGGGATTTAGTAGATATGTGTCAAGACATGAATTTATATCTTGGTTAGTCCAATCCATATTGTTTTAGCCTTTGGTATAATGGTTTTCTTTTATTCTCTATGGTTATACATCTTGCTCAAATTTCAAGGGACCTAGCAAATTTGACTTGTAATTGGCATGATTTTATCATTTGGTTGCTCAAGTCCATAATGTCCAACTCCTTTTATGTATAATGGTTTTATTTTTCCTAGAATTATGAAACTATGCCTCTTGTTCAATCTTTTAAGGATATATAAATAGCAATTTATTATCCGCTTTCTAGAACTATCTTCTACCCATCTACCTTTTGGACAAGTGCCTTTTACCCATATGCCTTCTAAACCTTCTTTATGCCCATCCATGTTCTAGACCTACCTAAATTGTCTTATGGATCTTTAGGCCTTTTTAATAATGGTTTTCATTCAAATCCACCTATAGGCATGATTTATGATGCCCCCAATGCTTATCATCTATCTAGATATTTAATATATTATTTTCTCATGACTTGGTTGCTAGACAATCCATAATTTGTTTTTTTGTGTGTGATGCTTACCATAATGGACAAATGGTTTTATAGGTGTTTGTGCTATTTTATTAATTGTCCAACATGTTTTATCGGTATCCTAGGTCTATGGTTCTTCTCATCTATAACTTGGTTGTTCATGTGTTGTGGACCTTTTTTTAAGTTTTTTTATTACTAGAGCACACAAATATGACTACACAGTGGTACATTTTGCAAGCAGTTACCAATTCAGAAGTTTGATTATGTTGATATGGATTATGGATTTTTTGAAGGAAAATGTTTATTTACGTGGTACACATTTTAGTGATGATTAGACCATTCTTGTTTGGTTGTGTGCAAACTGAATTTTTCTTAAAGTTCAAAATTATTAATCATGGCACTTGCATTGGGCAGTGAACATTTGAACTTTTGAAGCCATTCTTTGTGAAGCCAATGAGGGAGCGCAATATATCATGTTTTATATACCATGTTGAATTCAACAAACTTAGATTGGGCTTAAACAATATGCAAGCACACTAGGAGCATGAAAAGGTTTGTAATGAACATGAACATGAGGTATGTGCACCTTGCAAAGTCCTTTACAAAGGTACCACAAGCTTGTGGGAATCCATTGTTTGTCTAAAAGGTGAATTTGACGAGTGGTAAAGGAAAGAGTGTTTGTATAGGGATTGCAAAACTTGTGGTGTACAAAAATTAGGTTTTTGTCTAGATGAATTGAACAGCATAAATGAACGACCAATAGAATGGAGACATCATGCACTTGAAAAAACTACAACCAAAAATGGGAAGTCTTTAAAGAATCTAACCTTGGTCTATAAGAAAACCACTTTAGATGAATTCATTGATTACCTTAAGCCCAAACTGCAACATTTTGTGAGACACAATTTTGTTTCTAGATGGCAAGACCAACAGTTTAAAGCATGCGTGAAAGTCGTCCTGCTTGACTCAATAGTTTCTATAATATATTTTGTAGAAAATTGTTATTTCTAGGTTCAAAATGAGGTTCAAAGCATGCATTGGCACTCATTCTAGATTTAATATTCTAGTTCATATTACGTATTAAAACAACCCTAATTCTAACCAATGTGATGAAAATTCTAAAATTCTAACTAAATGTCATTTCTATGTGTCAGATGACCGTAAGCATGATTTTAAATTTTTGTAGCATTGCTTCAAGTTACATTGGAGGTACATATCTGACCAAGGAATGACACGTATGTTTGGTTTAATGTGTGTGCCAGTCAATTCAAATATTCAAAACCTTGGTATTTTGTTTCACAATACTCAAACATGATGAATGGATGCAAGATGACATGGAGTTTTTTTGGGAGTGGACATGGTAAGGGGCCCCATGATGGGGCAGGGGCTGTCATTAAATGTTTCATTTGACGTGAACAATTGAGTGCCCATGGCAAAAAGCTATAGAATGCTAATGAGGTAGTTAATTTCCTTCGTTCTAACCTATCTAAATGTTCAAAAGATAAGGGAAAAAAAACCCCTTCGTAAAGTGTTTTGGCATGTCAAATCTGATGATGTTGATCATTGTTCATTTCATTTGCATGTGATACTATTGAAAGCACCAGGAAAATACGTCACATTTGTGCAACTAACAAACATGTTTTAACCCAATTGCTGGTGAAACCACTTGCATGTTTTTGTGCCTTATGTGTTGATAGCAAGTGGGATGACTGTGCAAATGTCAAATGGAATGGAGATTAGATCTCCAAGCACTTTTAACCTACAAACACAAGATATGTAAGGGAGTCTATGAATAATGTCCGGGATGGGAAATGGTAATATGTTGTTGATGGTGATGAGATTGCTACAAGTTTGGAAATTGGTGATAATTTTGATGTTAATGTAGAAGAAGGAAATAATGAAAGGCAAGACTTTTGGATTGTACATTGCACCAAGTCAATTCACACATTGACTAAACCATTGAAATGCAAATGGGGTACTGACTATTGTGAAAGGGATGAGGTTGTAGGAGGGAAATATTATAAAAATGGGGAAATTATAATTCATCATATGTTTTCTTTAAAGATTCTAATGTGGTGTACTTGTTTTCACACTTAGTTAGGTTTTTGAAGTTTTAATGCTACCAAAAAACTATTGTGCATCTGGAAATGATGCATTGTTTGAATTACTAAATAATGCAACTATAGGAATTTGGTTTACTATTGCAACCTTAGATCTAGAAGATTAATGCATCAACTTTTTGCACATGTAAATGATAAATTAATTACAAATTTGAAATATGTTTAGGTGCAATCAATGTAAACAACATTGTAACCCCCATGGGCTTGAGGTTTGAAAATCTTTATGATTTTTTTTGTTGTAGATATATTGTTTACTTACTTTCCATGAATGTTCAAAGATTATAATTGCCAAGTCCCTTTAGTTTCAAATAGCTTTTAATGAGCTAATGTCTATGTGGCATGGCATTTAGTTTCAATAAATTTTCCATTAATGTGGCATGAATCATTGTTAAAAATCTATAAAAAAAAAGGTATCACTATTAGGCCCTAATTTATTTATTCATTTTGATTATTGATGTTCAAAAAATTACACATCTGTTTAAGGTGGTATGTTTATTTTTTGCAGATTGTATATGATGTGGTGATTAATTTTGGTGCTATTTGTGAAGTTAATAATAATGGAGGGAAAATTGAAAGAAACACCTTTTGGATGATCTCAACATTATGGACTTGTATACAATAGTTCGTATAACAATTAAGATTATTGTGACTTGAGGTACATATATTTGCAGTGAATACATTTCATTATGTTGCTACTCATGTTTTAAAATTTTTTCTTCAGACACATAGATATGATGATGCATCTCTTGTTAAATTAATTGTAAAAAATTGTGATTATTAGCGCCCTTGGCAATTTAACTTTCCACATTAATGTCTTTGCAGATTTGGCCCAACGCCTCTTCCAAGTGCCTTTTCACAACTACAAGGAAATAAAGGATGGATTAATAATCCTAGAGTTACATTTTTTATCAACCCTGAAAGCCCTAGATTTTAGGTCAAACATTCAAAACCTTCTGATTTTTTTTTAGTGATGATTTTATATTTTGACACCTAAGTTTGTTGTGAGTCCATTATCTTTCATGTGGCATAGCTAATTATTTGGAATGTATGGATGCATCTAAATTATTAAAACATATTCCAAGTTATAATTATGGCACCAACATTACAATTGGATCTCTTAACATTCTTTGATCTTGAGAGTTATGGGGTTGAATTCGAACCTCTAAATAGAAGCTTATGTTTGGATATTAGTGTACTCATCCTTTAATGTTAGTTATATTTCTAGTAGCCATCATCCTCTCACTGTTTACCCAGTCCATATTATGTTTATTGAGTTACTGAATGACTTGCTTATTGTGCCATGGGCTTGCTAGTCACCTTTTATAATGTTTTCTTGGATGCATCAACATAGTACAATTGAAACTTGCTAGCACAATGCACCAATTTTTATCTTATAACTTACATTATTTTGTTGCTAGATTGAGTCTTGTATTGTGGAATTAGACTAAATGTAGGAAGTGAAAACACTGATCAAAACACTAAAAGAGAGAGAACTCATAGCTTATATTACAAAAGCTATGAGTTCAACAAGCCAAATAGATAAGGATTGATGCCCAAGCTTAATCTTTTAGCACGTTCTTTCTGATGCAAACATTTTTGCACTGTCTTATTCCACATTGTTTTTTTGTCACCAACATCTGAGATTTATTCCCAACTTTATTCAATATAGACACAATTCTTTAAGAAAAAAATCATACCATAAATTGTTAAAGTATAGGGTTCATGTTTATCTTGTCTAGAAGTGTAGCCATTGATAGATAACAACACGTCTTAGTTGTGAAGTGTTGTTCCATATACATAATTCAAAGAAAGTTGTGTTTATCCATTCACATATTAATTTTTAATGGGTTTGATAATTTTGCAGGAGCTTTCTATGGACGAGCAAGGAGCATTATAATATGATGTAACAAGATGATGAATTATATTAAAAACATGAGTCTTCCAATTCTTAACATCTTTTTTAATTAAAAGGTTCAAACATATTTTTTGTCTTTTCCCCACAATGGAATGAAATTAAGATTATTTTGTGTTATGTTTAAGATTTTAGGGGAAATGGTTTTATGTTGTTGCATTAATAATCCAGATTCTATTTTAAATATGTTAATAATCCAGAATTGATCTATCAAATTAACAATATGTTAAAATTTATTATAATCTAGATTTTGCTAGTTTATCAATAATCAAAATTTTAATATAATCCAAAATGAACGTAGAGTCTTGTAATATGTCAATTTTAAGTTTCCAATGAATTAGCCCACAATCATTTTTCTATAGAATCCAAAATGAGTGATGAGTCTTGTAATCTGTCAATCTTAAGTTTCAAGTGCGTTACTTAGTAGGATTCAATTATTTCTTACTATACACAATGGTGCCTTCAAATGATTCACCACCATAAACTCTTTATAAATAAACCTCCAAAACTTTAATTGAATTATGGTAATTGACCAAACTATGGAATTGAATAAATTTTTTTATGTACAAATTTTGTCTCTCATCTATTTATCCAATGAACAATTTTTGTAACTAATATTGCATTTGTTTTCTTGATAATGCATGTTAAAATTGTGCAAATTTTTTACTATAACAATTTCTACTTGGAAAATTGAAAAGAAGATGTAGTATTTGAATGATCCAACACATACTCAAATCTAATTCATAATTTAATAAAACCCAAAAAATTCACATATAAAAGCTCCAAGATTTAATCATTTGCACCATGTTTGAAAATTGGAGTCAGTCTTTCAACTTGAAGTGATCTTTCCAAACTTTTACTTCAAAGTGGAAATGTACATTATGAAATATTATCGTTAGACATAAAAGAGTTCAAACACAAAGGTTTCTGTAGGAGACAAATATTAGTGTTTATAATGGCCCAATTTCTTGGCACAATATACTTTTTGCCACCATCTATTCAAAAAAAATTAACAAATAAAAGCAGTTGATTAATGAATTTTTTTTATATAAACTGATGAAACCTTGAAGGTGAATGAACCCAAAATATTGCTTAAACTGAATATCCCATGTTTAATTTGAATTTAATACAAGGTGTTATATCCAAATCTAATGTATTTCTTCAAGGCTAAGTATGTCCATGTAAATGCCTTACTCAAAATGGTGAAGGTTTCAACTTTAGTTTTGGTTCACCATGGTCTCTAATTGATGCACACTGCTTGCAATAAATCCATTTTTAGTTTCCTATCCCATCATGACCTTCGAACAACAATGCCATCACATATATTAACAATAAAACAACTTTACTCCAAGGAGTTTTCACATGATTAGAGACATCAATATGAGCAAGGTTATAAACATTAGACTTGGAGTTGATAATGATATATATCACATAATAATAAAGTAATCTTTGAGTCATGCATGATTTATAGTGGTTGGTAGAAAAAATTGAGCATACAACTTGAAAACAAATTACATGATCATGAGTTGTGGCATCCTTGCATGTTGTAGTTGCTTTTTTAAAGTTGCATGTCTACCAATCAAATTTGCATCACACATCATACACCCACCAATAACAATTTAGTTTGGCAAATCACAAAAGCCTTTGATGTACATGTTTATTTAAAGTTTTCCAAAAAAAAAAAAAAAAAAAAAAAATTGTCAACTATAATCAAAAAAAAAAAAAAAAAAAAAAAAAAAAAAAAAAAAAAAAAAA
>Ga0116229_10002226_pt1 | contig 31227 bp, 24 predicted proteins | sample S1TSphgellanicum_3_FD_87313 | JGI IMG/M metagenome (GOLD analysis project Ga0116229, IMG submission 87313) | Host-associated microbial communities from peat moss isolated from Minnesota, USA - S1T2_Fc - Sphagnum magellanicum MG | ecosystem: Host-associated > Plants > Peat moss > Unclassified...
CGTCCTCGCTCGAGCGGACCGTTTTGACGTCAAGACCTACGCCCTCGCCCGGTTCAGTCGCATCTACATCGTGCTGATCCCGGCCCTGGCTTTGACCGCGGGCTTGGACGGACTGGCGCATAGCCTGCAGCCGCAAAGCCCGATTTATTCCGCCGTCTGGCGCGATGGACTGTTCGGCGCCACTCCGCCCTTCGCCCGCTACACACTCCGTGAAATCCTCGCCAGCCTCTTGTCCCTCGAGACGGTCGTCTCTCAGCCTATCGGCAGCAACGGCCCCCTATGGTCATTGGGGTTTGAGTGGGTCTTCTACTTCTGCCTGCCGCCTTTGATGCTGCTCGCCGACGCCCTCGGGCGTCTTATGGGGGATCGGCGCTGGCTGGCGCGCGCCCTGGTCGCGGTCAGTTCTGTGATCCTGCTCGCCGCCGCCAAGATGCCCTACGCCGGGCTCCTCTGGCTGATCTGGCTCGGCGGGGCGCTGGCCCAGGGGATTGCGGAGACCGGACGCTGGCCCATGGGTCTGCGTCGGCTTGGCGGCCTGGTTTGCCTGGCCGGGTTCGTTCTGGCGTTCAAGATCAATTATCGCTTCGCGGATGCCTTCATCGGCTTTGGGCTGGCGAGCGTCCTCGCGCGCTTCCCGCCGGGCGAGAGGGGCCTTAATCCGAGGCTGGACCGCGTTCTCGCGTCGGGGTCCTACAGCCTTTACGTAACCCACCTGCCGATCATGGCCTTCTTATGCATGCTGTTCTATCAGCACGGATGGCTAACGCGGACGGGCGCAGCATCGAGCCTAACCTTGGTCGCTATGCTCGGCCTCGCAACCCTGCTGGTGATCACCGTAAGCATTCTGTCTTACTGGCTGTTCGAACGAAGGACGGAGGCCCTGCGCCAATGGCTGCGTGGACCCAAGCCTCCAGATCCCCCGGTTCGGCGCAGCGCGCTTAAAACCGCCCCGGCCATCCGGCCCGATAGGCGTAAGAGCCGGGCCCTTGCGCGCCAACCCCAGGCGCTTGAACCCAAAGCCCGCCCGTCTGCAGGGGGCTGAATTCGAAGTCCAGCCCGTCCGGGCTGAGGCTAGGATTTCAAGATCGGTCTGCCGAAACGCCGCGCGGGCCGCCGGAATCAACCGGAATCAAGATGCACAAGGGCGGAGCGCCCGAACGCAGAGGAAGGTCCCTCGCGTCTCGCCTTGCGATCGCGCCTTGAGCGCGCAGATAGGCTGACACGCGCCATGAGAAAGGTGCGCGCACAGCTCGCCCCGCGGCTGACGAGACGAGGAGATCGTCACGATGATGGGTCAGGAATGACCGCCGTCGCCTGAATTTCCACCAAGGCGTCGCCCTCGATCAATCCTGAGACCTCGACGACGGCCATTGCCGGAAAATGCCGTCCCATGACCGATCGATAAGCAGCGCCGATCTCACGGGTCGCCGCGCCGTAGGCCTTACGGTCGAGCACATACCAGGTCATGCTCGTCACATGCTCGGGGCGGGCGCCGGCCGAGGCAAGAACGCAGACGATATTCTGGAGGGCTTGGCGCACCTGGCCAGGCAGATCATGGTGTTCGAACCGGCCTTCAGGGGTCCAGCCGATCTGCCCCCCGACGAACACCATTCGGCCGCGGGCTTCAATCCCATTGGCGTAGCCGAGGGGTTTGGGCCAGCCCTCCGGCAGCAGAATCCGGTGCGGCGTAGGGGCCGCCGGCGCCTCAGCGAACTCAGTGCAGGCCATGGCGGCTCAATGTCCCATAAAGTCAGGCTTGGTCCTTGCGGCGAAGGCCGTAAAAGCGCGACGGAAATCTCCGGTGGCCATGCAGATCGCCTGGGCCTGGGCTTCGGATTCCAGGATCTCCTCAATGCCCATCGACCATTCCTGATCGAGCATCTTCTTAGTCATCGCGTGTGCGAACCATGGGCCGTCGGCGATCTGGCGCGCGAACCGCTCGGCCTCCTCGATCAGCGCCTCTCGGGGATGAAGGGCGTTATAGAAGCCCCAGGCATGGCCCTCTTCGGCCGTCATCACCCGGCCCGTAAACAAAAGTTCCGCAGCGCGGCCTTGTCCGATGATCCGCGGGAGGATGCCGCACGCGCCCATGTCGGCGCCGGCCAGGCCGACCCGGGTGAACAGGAAGGCGGTCTGAGCTTGGTGCGTCGCCAGGCGATGATCGGCGGCCATGGCCAAGATCGCACCAGCGCCGGCGCAGACGCCGTCGACGGCGGCGATCACCGGCTGGGGACAGGCGCGGATCTTGCGCACGAGGTCGCCCGTCATTCGGGTGAAGGCGATGAGATCCGGCATGGCCATGCGGGTCAGGGGCTCGATGATCTCGAACACGTCGCCGCCCGAGGAGAAGGCCTCGCCGGCGCCGGTCAGGATGATGGCGCGCACATCGCTCGCCCGCGTGAGATTGCCGAATAGGGCGCCAAGTTCGGCATAGCTTTCAAAGGTCAGCGGGTTTTTCTTATCTGGACGATTGAGGGTGATGGTGGCGATGCGGCCATCCTCGCTCGCCTCGAATCTGAAGGAGCGCGCTTCATATCCGGCGAAGGGCTGGCGCAGGGACTGCATGGGGTTGTTCATAGTTCATCCTCCCATCACCTCGCCCCCGGCGACCGGGATGGCTTGGCCTGTGATTGCACTTGCACCTTTGGACGCGAGCCAGACGATCGCGTCGGCCACTTCGCCCGGCTGCACCAGCCGGCCTTGCGGGTTGGAGCGGACCAGGGCCGCCCGCGCGTCCTCGGGGCTGCGACCGGTCCGCGCCGTGATGGTGCGAAGGGCGTCTTCGATGAGGTCGGTCTCAGTAAACCCCGGGCAGACCGCATTGACCGTGATTCGTGTCTGAGCAAGCTCGAGGGCGAGGGCGCGGGTCAGGCCAACCAGACCGTGCTTGGCCGCGCAGTAGGCGGAAACGTAAGGATAGCCGATCAGCCCGGCCGTGCTGGCGACATTGATAATGCGCCCCGCCTGCGCCCTGCGCAGCGACCCCATCAAGGCCTGGGTCACCTGCATGGCCCCGGTCAGGTTGACCGCCAGGGTCGCTGTCCAGAGCTCAAGCGTCGTTGTCTCGAACGACGCTGACGGCGCCGCGCCGGCGCAGTTGACCAGGACGTCGACGTCTCCGTCCTTAAGCACGCGCCGCACGCCTTGGGTCGCGCCCTCCGGGTCGGCGACATCGAACCCGGGATAGATAGCGCTGTCTCCGCCCCGGGCGGCGATTTCGGCATGGGTCGCGCCCAAGGGCTCTGACCGCCGCCCCGCAAGGCCCACGCGGTAGCCTGCGCCCGAGAGGGCTAGAGCGGCGGCCCGGCCGATCCCCGTGCCGGCGCCGGTGATGAGAGCCCGGCGCGCCACTAAGGCGCGCCCTTGCTGGTCACAGGTCCGGCCCGCGCCAGATTGCTTTGATATTGCGCCTTGGCCGACGCGTATTGGCGCGGCCAGGCCACAGCGTCGATCCCAATCCGTGCGGCCTCGTGAAGAACGAACGAAGGGTCGGCCAGATGCGGTCTTGCCACCGCGCAGAGGTCTGCTCTGCCGGCGGCGATGATCGAATTGACGTGGTCAGCTTCCGAGATCGCCCCGACGGCGATGGTCGACACCCCAATCTCGTTGCGGATCTTGTCTGAGAACGGGGTCTGATAGAGCCGGCCGTAGACCGGGTGATCGTCGCAGACGACCTGTCCAGACGAGCAGTCGATCAGATCGGCGCCGGCGGCTTTGAACTGGTCCGCAAAAATCGCCGCATCCTCGGGGGTATTGCCCCCTTCGCTCCAGTCGGTGACCGACAGACGCACGGACATCGGCCGCGCCTGCGGCCAGGCGGCCCGCATGGCGCAGAACACCTCGAGCGGGAATCGGGCCCGGTTCTCGTGGCCGCCGCCATAGGCGTCGGTCCGATGATTGGTCAGGGGCGACAGGAAACTCGACAGCAGATAGCCGTGGGCGGCGTGCAGTTCGAGGATGTCAAAGCCGATCTCCGCGCCGCGGCGCGTGGCTGCGACAAACGCCTCAAGGACCAGGTCCATGTCTTCGCGCGTCATCTCCCTTGGCGGTACCGAGTGGGGAAGATAAGGGATGGGCGAGGCCGAGATGAGCGGCCAGCCGCCTTGCTCAACGGGCTCGTCAATACCCTCCCAGGCGACGCGCGTCGCGCCTTTGCGCCCGGCATGGCCAAGCTGCAGTCCGATCTTGGCGGGGGTCTCCCTATGGACGAAATCTACAATGCGCCGCCAGCCGGCGGACTGTTCGTCATTCCAAAGTCCAGCGCAGCCGGGCGTGATGCGCGCGTCCGGCGAGACACAGATCATTTCTGGAAAGACCAGGGCCGCGCCGCCCATCGCCCGGGCGCCGAGGTGGACCAGGTGGAAATCGGTCGGGGCGCCGTCGACGGCGGAATACATGGCCATCGGCGAGACCACCACCCGGTTGTGAAGGGTAAGGCCACGCGCCTTAAAGGGCGTGAACATCGGCGGCGGCGCCGCCCCGTTGGCGAGGGGCTCCGCACCCGCACGCTCGGCGAACCAGCGCTCATAGTCCGAAAGCCAGACCGGATCGCGCAGCCTCAAATTCTCGTGGGACAGTCTCTGCGAGCGGGTGAGCATGGAGTACATGAACTGCTCAGGCTCAAGGGTGTCTGCATACCGGCGTCCCACAACCTCAAACCACTCCATGGCGTTGCGGGCGGCGTTCTGGATCCGCGCGACATCGATGCGCCGTTCTGCGGCGTAGCCCTCCAGCGCCTCGGGAATTTTCGCCGCATCATGACCGGCGATGTCGAATTGGCGGGTCAGGCCAATGGCGTCGTCGATCGCAAGCTTAGTGCCAGAGCCAATGGCGAAATGCGCCGTGTGAGCGCTGTCGCCCATCAGCACCACATGGCTCTTGCCGTTAAAATGGCTCCACTGTTCGCAGATCAAACGACCAAAGTTCAGCCATGAGGAGCCTCTGAGGTGGCGGGCGTTGGTCAGCAATCGGTGGCCGTCCAGGGCCTCCTCAAACAGGGCTTCGCAGAAGGCGACGGACTGATCCTGATCCATCTCACCAAGACCATGGGCCTGAAAAACCTCTTCGGTCGTCTCCACGATGAAGGTTGAGCGGGTCTGGTCGAACCGGTAGATATGCGCCTGAAACCAGCCATGCTGAGTCCTTCGAAAATCGAAGGTGAAGGCGTCAAACGCCTTGTCCGTCCCAAGCCAGATATAGCGGTTTGGCCGCATCAGGATGTCGGGTTTGAAGACCGCCTGATACTGGGCGCGCAGACGGGAGTTCACCCCGTCTGACGCGACGATCAGGTCGGCGTCGGGGAAATCCTCAGCGCCCTTAACCTCGCGGTCGAACATCAGCTCGACGCCAAGGTCCAGACATCGCTGCTGGAGGATGTTGAGCATCTTCTTGCGGCCGATCCCGACGAAGCCGTGCCCGGTGGTCCGGATCCTCCGCCCCTTCAGCACAAGCTCAATATCGTCCCAGTGGTTGAAGGCGTCCTCGATCTCCCGTGCGGTTTTCGGATCCCACTGGCGCATCGCCTGCAGGGTCGCATCGGAGAACACCACCCCCCAGCCGAAGGTGTCGAAGGGCTGATTGCGCTCCGCCACAAGGATACGGTGTTCGGGGTGACGCTGCTTCATCAGGAGCGCGAAATAAAGGCCCGCCGGACCGCCGCCTACGCAGGCTATGTTCACAAGGCTCCTCCCGGCGCGGCTCAGCCTTCACCCAGCGCAGACCGACTTGGTCCAGACCGATCTCGCAAGAGAGGGTCATAAGCGAGATGCTTTAAGTTTGAAATATATTTTCGCTCGTGGCAGCATCCCTAAGCAGGGAGGATCGCATGCTCGGCCCGTCAGCGCACATCGATACCTTCGCCAGGGATAATCTTCCGCCCTTTGATCAATGGCCGGACCTGCTGCTTGACGGGTTTGCGTATGACGAGACGCTCAACGCCGGCGTGGAGCTGACCGACCGGATGGTGGCTGCAGGATTTGGCGACCGCACAGCCCTGATCGGAAACGGCCGGCGGCGCACCTATAAGGAGCTCACGGACTGGACCAATCGCCTCGCCAACGCCCTGACCCATGAGTTTGGCCTGAAGGCGGGCAACCGGGTTCTGATCCGCTCGGACAACAATCCCGCCATGGTCGCCTGCTGGCTTGCAGCCACCAAGGCGGGCGCTGTGGTGGTCAACACCATGCCGCTTCTAAGAGCTCAGGAACTTGGTGAGATCGTCGAGAAGGCCAAGGTCGATCTTGCCCTTTGCGACACGCGCCTCATGGATGAAATGACCCTGTGCGCCGAGGCCCATCCAACCCTGAAGCGGCTTGTCGGGTTCGACGGCAGCGCCAATCATGACGCTGAACTCGATAGGGCCGCCCTCCACCAGCCGGTTGGGTTCGACGCGGTCAAGACCAGCGCGGACGATGTCGCGCTCTTGGGGTTCACCTCCGGAACCACCGGCGTCGCCAAGGCGACCGCTCATTTCCATCGCGACCTTCTGATCATCGCGGACGGCTATGCCCAGGAGGTTCTGGAGTTGACGCCTGGAGACGTCGTGGTGGGCTCCCCGCCCCTGGCGTTCACCTTTGGTCTCGGCGGTCTCGCGATCTTCCCGCTTCGGGTCGGCGCAGCGGCTGTTCTCCTCGAAAACGCCTCACCCGCCCGACTGGTGGACCTGATCCGGAGCTATAACGCCAGCGTGTGTTTCACCGCGCCGACCGCCTATCGGTTCATGCTCTCCTCCCTTGAGGACATCTCGCCCCTCGCCTCCTTGCGCCTCGCTGTGTCTGCCGGAGAAACCCTCCCGGGCCCGGTTTATCAGGACTGGGTTCAGCGGACGGGCATTCCGATCATCGACGGGATTGGCTCCACCGAGATGCTGCATGTCTTCATCTCAAACCGGCGCGATGACAGCGCGCCGGGCTCCACCGGCCGGCCGGTTCGCGGTTATCAGGCCAAGATCGTGGATGACGCGATGCAGGAACTGCCCCGCGGGGTCGTTGGCCGGCTTGCCGTCAAGGGGCCGACCGGATGCCGGTATCTTTCCGACAGCCGCCAGACCGCCTACGTCCGAGAGGGCTGGAACCTTACCGGCGACGCTTTCTTCCAGGACGAAGCGGGGGGGTTCCATTTCGCCGCCCGTTCGGATGACATGATCATCTCGTCCGGATACAATATCGCTGGCCCCGAGGTCGAGGCGGCCCTCCTCTTGCACCCGGACGTTCACGAATGTGCTGTCATCGGCGCGCCGGATCCCGAAAGGGGGCACATCGTCGAAGCCTACATTGTTCTGAAGGACGAAACCTCCGGCGGCGATGAGATGCGCGCGCGTCTGCAAGACCACGTGAAGGCGGTCATCGCCCCTTACAAGTATCCGCGCTCGATCCGGTTTGTAGCCAGTCTGCCTAAGACCCAGACCGGAAAGATTCAGCGCTCTGTGCTCCGCCGTGCGCACGCCCCATGACCGATTTCGCTAGGACCCGCGCCCTCTTCGCCCTGCCGCCCGGCGTCATCTACCTCGATGGCAACTCTCTAGGCCCCCTTCCCGTCGCCGCGCAGGCGCGCGTCGCAAAGGTGCTGACCGAAGAATGGGGCCCAGAGCTGATCAAGGCTTGGAACACCCAAGGCTGGATGGATCAGCCGCGCCGGATTGGCGATCGTATCGGTCGCTTGATCGGCGCGCCCAAGGGGTCGGTGGTGATGGGCGACACCCTGTCGATCAAGGTGTTCCAGGCCCTGTCCGCCGCCCTCGCCCTAAATCCTGACCGCAAGGTCGTCCTGTCCGACAGCGGCAACTTCCCCTCCGACCTCTACATGGCTGAGGGTCTCCTGCGCGCCCTGGACAAGGGCCATGTGCTGAACGTGGTCGCACCTGAGGCGGTGGAGGCGGCCATCGACCACAGCGTGGCCGTCCTGATGCTCACCGAGGTCGACTATCGGACCGGCCGGCTTCATGAGATGGCGGCCCTGACGGAGAAGGCCCATGCGGCGGGCGTCGTCACGGTCTGGGACCTCGCCCATTCCGCCGGCGCCTTGCCGGTGGATGTTCTGGGCGCTGACGCGGACTTCGCCGTCGGCTGCACCTACAAATATCTCAATGGGGGTCCGGGGGCGCCGGCCTTCATCTATATCGCGCCTCGCCATGCGGGCCATGTGCGTCCAATCCTGTCCGGTTGGCTCGGACATGAAGCGCCGTTCGCCTTCGATCTTGACTACCGTCCCGCCGAGGGCGTCGATCGCATGCGGGTCGGCACGCCGCCGGTTATCGCCCTCGCGGTCCTGGATGCGGCCCTTGACGCCTGGGAGGGCGTGGATCTGCATCTGCTCCGCCAGGCCGCGATCGGCCTTTCCGAGCAGTTCATCAAGGGTGTGGAGGCCCGTTGTCCGGAGCTCGTGCTGGGCTCTCCGAGATGCAGCGCTGCACGCGGAAGTCAGGTGTCGTTTCGCCACCCAGAGGGCTATGCGATCATGCAGGCGTTGATCGCCCATGGCGTTATCGGGGATTTTCGCGCGCCCGACGCCCTGCGCTTTGGCTTCACACCGCTCTACATCGGACCACACGATGTGGATCGCGCGATCGATATCCTTGAGACCGTGCTGCGCCGAAGGCTCTGGGATGATGAGCGTTTCCGGCGAAGGGCAAAGGTCACATGACCGGAGGCGAAGCTTACGACCCGGCGAGCGAGGGCGCGGTTATGGCGTTCGACGGCCGCATGTCCTATGGCGATTATCTTCATCTCGACAAGATCCTCGAAGCCCAGGCGCCCCTATCGACCTCGCCGGACGAACTCCTCTTTATCGTCCAGCACCAAACCTCCGAACTTTGGATGAAGTTGGCGATCCACGAAATCCGCGCAGCCATGGAGGCGCTGCGCCAGGATCGACTGCCGCCGGCTCTGAAGATGTTAGCGAGGGTGTCGCGGATATTCGAGCAGCTCAACGGCTCCTGGGATGTTCTGAGAACCATGACCCCCAGCGAGTACACCGGATTTCGTGAGCAACTCGGCCAATCTTCAGGTTTTCAGTCGGCCCAGTATCGCGCGATCGAATTTCTGGTCGGCAATCGCAACCTCGCCATGCTTGGACCCCATGCCCATCGCCACGACACCCTAGAGGCGCTCAAGGCGATCGCCGAACGCCCCAGTCTCTACGATGAAGCGATAGACCTGCTTCGGCGTCGCGGGTTCAAGGTCGGCCCCGAGCGTCACGATCTTACCACCCCGCGCCTGCCCTCCCACGAGGTCTTAGAGGCCTGGCGGGCGATCTATGCCGATTCCGAGCAGCATTGGGCCCTTTACGAATTGGCCGAGAAGCTGGTCGATTTTGAGGACTACTTTCGCCGCTGGCGCTTCAACCATGTCACAACGGTCGAGCGCATCATCGGCCTCAAGCGCGGCACCGGAGGCACTGGAGGCGTCCCCTATCTTCGGCGGATGTTGGACGTCGAGCTCTTCCCTGAGCTTTGGAAGGTGCGCACCGTCCTATGAGCTGCGCCTTGCGGCGGCTTCAGGAATGAACCGGGCTGACCGCGCTGATCAATCACTGGCCAGAGCGCTAGGATAAGCGGACGCCTAATGGCGCGTCGACGCGGCGCGCCGCCACGGGCCTAAATCGCATTCAAGCCCGACTTCACTTTTTCCAGGAGGCCAAGCAGGGTCGAGAGCTCAGCCTTGGTGAGTCCGCCGAATAGCTCGGCCATCCACTCGCCGTGAGCCTTGGCCATATCGGCGAAGCTGGCGCGGCCCTGTTCGGTTAGGGTTATGACCTGGACGCGCCGGTCGTTTGGCGGCGAGAAACGGGCCAACTGTCCCGCGGCGACCAGCCGATCGACCAGAAGGGTCGTATTGCCGTTCGAGACCATCATCCGCTTGGAGATCTCGCTGAGGGTCAATCCGTCCGGCGCGCGTTCGAGCTGGGCCAGAAGATCAAAACGCGGCAGCGTGACCTCGAACCGCTCGCGAAGGCGACGCCTGATCTTAGTCTCGGCAAGATTGGTGCAGGTCAACAGCCTCAACCATAGCCTGATCTCATCCCCGTGTTCGCCGGGCGCGTCCGAAAGCTTTGTCTCAGCGTCAAGCGCCATAGTCTCCCAGTCGTTCACGAAAAGCCTTCCGTCCGGCCCCGTCAAGCAAGGTCAAGCGTCGTCCCGAAGGACCCTCGCCTCGGGACATGGTATCTGATTAGCCTCCGTCCCACGAGATTAGCCGAAATCGCCGTAGGGACGCCCATTGCTGGGCGCCCCCCGCACAGATCCCAGGCGAGCGCCTTTCGCGCATCGGGCTCCTACCTTGGGTGTTTAAAGGCGAAGCGCGCGGATGGCCCTGGATGGAGGATGCGGGGCGTCGGCAACCTGTCGGCTACAAGCTTCGAGATGCGGTCCCACGTGAGCCTGCCGGCCTGGCTTCGTCGCCGGAGCGAACGCCGCCCAATGTCGGTCACCCAATGCAGGAACGCGGATAACGCCCTGCCTCCATCGCTTCCGCCGCCGGTCGCCCGGCTTTGTTCGGCGACTTTGCAGCGACTACGGCGCAGTGAGACGTCTCCTGATCGTGCATCGGCGGCTAGGGCCCCTCGCCTTCCCGCCGCGGACCCGCAGGCGACGAGTCTGTCGGCCGATCAGGAGATCTCCCTGGTTCCGGCGCGATCCTTTCGTGCGTGATGTGGCCCGTGACCCCGACAGGGCGACGCGACCTCGCTTAACGGTCGCGCACATATTGCCTTCGACAACTCTGACAGCCTCGGCCCCTGCGACTTTCTCTATGGCGTGGCTCAACCTCACACCCCAAAAGCTTGCTGCGTACGCTTCGCCGTGGTCGTCGCCTTCCACGCCGCAACACTGACTACCGGGCGGGCGCTACCCCTGACCCGGACCGGACTTTCACCGGCTGGATCGCGCCAGCTTGGCCTGGCGCACCAGAGACAGAGAGCGCGCTATGGCGCTTGGCTGAAGCCCAGATGGCGTGCGACGTGCGCCTGGAGCCGATCAAGCGGGCGCTTCGCCAGGATGAAGGACGATGTCGCCAGTGGATCCAAGGGCTCCGCCCAGCCAATCAAGTCTGGCTGAGTTTGACATAGGGTAATCATACGTCGCCGCTTTACTCCGCAGGTTATGAGGCTGACCATTGATCTTAAGGACCCAAATGCCGGCTTCTTCAGCCTCGTCGATGGGCCCGGCTGGACCAGAGAGCCCGTTTCCCACGCCGACGCCGAAGACTTGCGGCGCGCTGAAAACCCCAATTGGGACTCGACCTCTGACCGCCCTATAGCTTTCGAAACCACGCGACATCAAGTTTTCGAATGCCTTGGCGCGGTCGGCTACACCTCTGCGACAGACACATCTGACACCTATTTCAAAAGATGGTGCTGCTGACTAAGGTGTTCTCCGCCACATCTCATCTAAGGCGCGGCGATCGTGCGCGAGCTCTGCTCGGCCTCAGCCCGGTCCGCTAGTTTCAAGTGAAAGCAAGTTAGCGTTGGACTGACGGCCTCGTCAGCGCTAGTAAGCGCCGGGAAGTTAACTTGGAGAATTCTATGGCAGAGCGTTTGATGGAGATGACGACGGAGATCGTCGCCAATTATGTAGCAGGCAACACGGTCTCGCAGTCGGATCTGCCGGCTCTGATCCACTCGGTGTTCAAGTCGTTGTCGACGGCCGATGCGCCCGTGGCGCCCGAGCCTGAGCCTCCGGTGAAGATGACGCCGGGCCAGATCCGTAAGTCGATCTCGCCAGAGGGCCTGATCAGTTTTGAGGACGGAAAGACCTACCAGACGCTCAAGCGTCACCTGACCACCCGCGGGATGACCATCGCGGACTATAAGGCCAAGTGGGGCCTTCCCGCAGACTATCCGGCCACAGCCCCGGCTTATGCCGCCAAGCGCTCAGCCCTGGCGAAGGCCGCCGGCCTCGGCAAGGTCATGGCCAAGGGCAAGGCCGCCGCAGCGGCCAAGAAGGCTCCGGCAAAGGCCGTCAAGGCGAAAACGCCGCGGGCTAAGGCCTGATCGAAATCGACGGGCGGGACCCCGCGTCCCGCCCGTCGCATTGCTGCAGACCTGCCCTGGAGCCATAGGCCGCTGCGGCGCGTAGCGGAATGTAGAGCGCTCGTTTAAGACCTCAGGGGCCTCTAAAGACCTACCGCGTCTGGCCGCCATCGACAGGGATGACGGCCCCGGTCAAAAAGCTCGCAACAGGGCTCAGCAGGAAGGCCGCAGGGACGCCGATCTCGTGGGGTTGGCCAAACCGCTTTAGGGGCACTTCGCGGTCAATCCAGCGCTTCCAGTTCGCCGCCCTTGGGCCGGTCGATCGCGCCTCCCAATCGCCTCCGGGGAAAATAATGTTGCCAGGCGCGATGGTGTTGACCCTGACGCCGGTTGGCCCTGCGATCCGAGCGAGCTCCTTGGAAAGATGGTTCATAGCCGCCTTTGAGACGCCATAGGTCAGCGGCGTGCCAAGGCCGCCCAGCCCCGCGATCGAGCTGATCAAGAGCAGCGCGCCTTCGCCGCGCGACGTCATCCGGCGCAACACGGAGCGAGACAGGCGAAAGGCCGAATCGAGGTTCTGGCTCAGCCCCGCGTCCCAGGTCTCGTCGTCGACCTCAAAACCCGGTGGACACGGATGAAGCCCAACGTTGGCGACAGCGCCCCAGATTGGGCCGAACTCGGTCTCGGTCCGTTCAACCGCCGCGTCGATCGTCGCCGAATCGCACATGTCGCCGGCGACGCTGAACACTCGGTCCGGGCCGTAGATCTCGGCCAGGCGCGCCCTTTGCTGTTCGAGCGCCTCAGAGCCCCGCGCGGTCATGGCGAGCTTCGCGCCTTCGCCAAGGCAGGCCTCGACGATGCCGAGCCCAATGCCGCGACTGGCCCCGGCGACCAAGATCACCCGGTCTTTCAGCTGCAGATCCATAAGATCTCCTTGCGATCGCGCCTTGGCTTCAGAGCTCTGACGGACGATCGCGCCCCAGGGTCTAACGGAGCTCGTTGCGCCCCACCACCATGTGATGCACCTCGTCTGGACCATCGGCGAAACGAAGGTGGCGGACATCGGTATAAAGATCTGCCAGCGGGCTCCATTGCGAGATTCCGGTCGCGCCGTGAATCTGGATCGCCTGATCGATGATCTGACAGGCCTTCTCCGGCACCATGGCCTTGACCATGCTGACCCAGATCCGCGCCTGCTTGTTGCCGAGCACATCCATCGCCTTGGCCGCCTTCAGCACCATAAGGCGCATGGCTTCGATCTCGATCCGGGCGCGTGAGACCGTCTCAAGGTTCTTGCCGAGCATGATCAAAGGCTTGCCAAAGGCTTCGCGCGACAAGCCGCGCGACACCATCAGATCCAGCGCCCGCTCCGCCTTGCCGATCGTGCGCATGCAGTGGTGGATCCGGCCGGGACCAAGGCGCACCTGAGAGATCTCAAAGCCGCGGCCTTCCCCGAGGAGTATGTTCTCCCGGGGGACCCGGACGTTCTCGAACCTAATGTGCATATGTCCGCGAGGCGCATGGTCATGCCCGAACACATGCATGGGCCCGAGGATCTTCACCCCGGCCGCGTCCGTAGGGACAAGGATCTGCGACTGCTGTTGATGCGAAGGCGCATCCGGGTTGGTCCGCACCATGACGATCATAATCTTGCAGCGCGGGTCGCCGGCGCCGGAGATATAATATTTTTCCCCGTTGATCACCCAGTCCTCGCCGTCGAGCACAGCGCTGGTGCGAATGTTCTTGGCGTCTGATGAGGCCACGTCCGGTTCCGTCATGGCGTAGGCCGAGCGGATCTCCCCGTTGAGGAGCGGCTTCAGCCAGCGTTCCTTCTGCTCCGGCGTGCCGACGCGCTCAAGCACCTCCATATTGCCGGTGTCCGGCGCCGCACAGTTCATGGTCTCCGACGCCAGGGGGACCTTGCCGAGCTCCACAGCGATATAGGCGTAGTCGAGGTTGCTGAGGCCCTCGCCCGTCTCGGAATCGGGCAGGAAAAAGTTCCAAAGCCCCTCAGCCTTCGCCTTGTTCTTAGCAGCCTCCAGCACGTCAAGCTGTCCTGGCGCAAACTGCCAGCGTTCGTGATGCCCTTCGCCGAGGCGCTCGTACTCTTCGCTCATCGGCCTTACCGTCTCAGCGATGAACCGCTTGACGTGGGTGTAGAGCGGCATGGCCCTGTCGCTCATGCGCAGATCGTTCAAAGGATCGTTCGGGTCTAGACCGAACATGGATTGAGCTGTGATGGCCTGGGCGTTCATGGTCAGATCCTTCCCACATTTCAGCCCGGTCGGGGCTGTAAATTGCTTTTTGAAAACTCCTAGCATGTTTCCGGAGCGCGCGCCGGTATAGTTCCACCGATCGGGTCACCCGAGATCAGAGGCGTAAGATGGCAGGATTAAAGGACAAGCGCGGCTTTATCGATAAGGACCGGCTGGACCTCTCTGAACGCCAGGCGGTCGAGCACTGGATGAAGCGCTGGGGCGTCACTCGCGAACAGCTGACCGCGGCCCATCGCAAAGCGGGCCGTATGGTCAAGGACATCGCCGCTGAGCTTGGCAAGAAGCGCTGATCTCAGCCTCGCCGAAAATCAAATTTAACGGGGCCTACGCCCAGGCGCAGGAAAATGCGCTAAACACCGCCCATGAGTGAGATCCAATCGGCGTCCAACGAAGGCCGGCCGGGCGCCGGCGCCCTCTTGGCCGCATCCCTGAACCAATCGGCCCAGCGCCGCCCCGGCCGTCGCGACCTTCGTCCCCTGCACGCCCTTTGGCCGCACGTAAAGGCGCATGCCGGCGACGCTGTGTTCGCCCTCGTCTTTCTACTGCTGTCGACCGCCTCCACCCTCGGGCTGAGCGTCGCGGTTCGGATCATGGTCAACCAGGGCATGAGCTCGGTGCCGGCGCTCGTGCGCACCATGGCCCTTCTGACCGGCGTCGTTGTCGTTTTGGGGGTCGTCACCGCACTCCGCTTTTACTTCGTCACCAAGCTCGGCGAGCGGGTGGTCGCCGACCTGCGAAAGACCATCTACGATCACATCCTGACCCTGGATCAGGCCTTTTTCCTCAAGACGCGCACGGGCGAGGTCCTGTCGCGCATGACCACAGACCTGACCATCGTCGAGAGCATGCTGGGCACCTCGGTGTCCGTCGCGCTCCGCAACAGCTTGATGTTTGTCGGCGCCATGATCCTTCTGATTGTGATCACGCCCCGCTACACCCTGCTGGTCGTGGTCTTGGTGCCGGTACTGCTTGGACCCCTTTTCTACTTTGGCCGGCGCGTGCGGTCCCGCTCGGTCTACGCCCAGGACCGCTTCGCTGAAGCGGTCGGTTATGCGGGCGAGAGCCTAGACGCCCTTGAGACCGTGCAGGGGTTCGGGCGTGAAGCCAGCGTGGCGGCGAGATTCGGCGCGGCCGTCGAAGGGGCGTTCGGCGCCTCCCTCTCGCGGATCAGAGCCCGATCGCTGATGACCGTGCTTGCGCTCCTTCTGGTGTGGAGCGGCATGGCGGTGATTATCTTTCTCGCCGCCAAAGACACCTTCGTCGAACATACGGTCACCCCCGGCGTCTTCTTCCAGTTCATCATCCTGGCGATCCTGGCGGTCTCGTCCATGGGTCAGGTGGGCGAGATGATGGGGGACGTCCAGAAGGCCGCGGGCGCCATGGAGCGGATCGAGGAGCTGCTCCAGGCCAGGCCCGGGATCGCCGCCCCTCCCTTCGCGGTGGCCATGCCGATTCCGGCCCGTGGAGAGATCGCCTTTGAGGGCGTGACCTTCGCCTACCCGGGTCGGCCAGACCTTTCCGCCCTCAAGGACTTCTCCCTAAGGGTCCAGCCCGGAGAACGCGTCGCCCTCGTCGGCCCCTCTGGCGCGGGAAAGAGCACAGTGCTGCGCTTGCTCCTGCGTTTTTATGATCCCCAGTCCGGCGCAGTGCGGATCGACGGCGTCGACCTTCAGTCCACCGATCCAGCCGAGGCCCGCGCCCGGATCGCCCTCGTGGGGCAGGACGCGCCCCTCTTCTCCGGCTCCGCCTGGGAGAACCTGAGGTTCGGCCGCGAGGACGCCAGCGAGGCGCAGATGCGGGCGGCCGCCGACGCCGCCCAGGCCACCGCCTTTTTGACCGCTCTGCCGCAAGGTTTCGATACGCCGATCGGCGAGCGCGCCAAAACCCTCTCAGGCGGCCAGCGCCAGCGCTTGGCCATCGCCCGCGCCCTGGTCCGCGACGCGCCCATCCTTCTCCTCGATGAGGCGACAAGCGCCCTCGACGCCGAGAACGAGCGCTTGGTTCAGCGCGCCCTTGAGAAGGCGATGGCCGGCCGCACGACCCTGGTGATCGCGCACCGCCTCGCGACAGTCCTCAAAGCCGACCGCATTATCGTTATGCAGGACGGTCACGTTGTGGAAGAAGGCGTGCACGCGGATCTCGTGGCCAAGGGGGGCCTCTACGCTCGGCTGGCCCGCCTACAGTTCGGCGTTGAAGCGGCCTGACGAGGGGCGCGGGCTCGACACCGCCCTTGCGTGCCCGGTGATTTCGCAGAAAGGTCCGCCGCAACCGAAACCCAGAACGGCAGGCGACGGCGTGAATCCAGAACGGCGGTCAATCATCGGAGGCGTCGCTGCGGTAGGTCTTGGGCAGGTCCTTGCGGATCCATCCAAACTTCATGCGGCGCCCTTCGGCGGCGAACCGGCCGCGAGCGGCGCTGATGCGCGTTCAGAGGTGCGGCTCTCCCTCGACGGCGGCTGGCGGTTTTTCCGTGGCGACATCGAAATCCCAAGGCCGCACTCGGGCGACGCCACCTACTCCAGCACCAAAGCCGGCGCCGCGGGCGGGCCTGCGGCCTCGAGGTTCTTCGACGATCAACATTGGCGCGCTGTCGACCTGCCCCACGACTTCGTGGTCGAGGGTCCGTTCGAAGAAAGCGCCAACGTCGCCCAAGGCTATCGGCCCAAAGGCGTCGGCTGGTATCGCCGCACCTTGCACCTGGACGCGGCCGACCGCGGCAAATACCTGGAGCTGCAGTTCGACGGGATCGCCACCAACGCCACCGTTTGGTTCAACGGCAATGTCGTGGCGCACATCTGGAGCGCCTATACCTCCAGCTACATCGACATCACCCCGTTCGCCCGCTTCGGGAAGGACATCAACGTCATCGCTGTACGGGTCGACTCAGATCCCTTGCAGGGATGGTGGTACGAAGGCGGCGGCATCTATCGCCACGTCTGGCTCGCCAGGCGTTCTCCAGTGCACCTGATCACCGACGGGGTCTACGCACATCCGCGCCAAGAGGACGGCCGCTGGCGCATTCCTGTGGAGGCGACTTTAGCCAATATCGGCGAGACCGCGTCTCGCGTCTCCGTCGAGGTTGTCCTGATCGATCCGGACGGCAAGCCGGTCGTGAGCGGCCGCACCAGCGTCAAGGTCGGGCCGCTGGAACAGAAGGTCGCGGCCCTTTCCCTCGAGGTGAACACGCCTCGGCTGTGGTCGATCGAGACCCCAACCCTCTACCGTGTCGAAACCAGAGTGCTGGACGAACAATCCGTCACAATCGATGCAGCGACGAGCTCTGCAGGGTTTCGCAGCGCGAGATTTGATCCGGCCCTGGGGTTCTTCCTCAATGAAAAGCCAGTCAAGATAAAGGGTGTCTGCATCCACCAGGACCACGCCGGCCTCGGCGTCGCCCTCCCGGATTCCATTATCGACTATCGCTTGCGGCGGCTTAAGGATCTTGGCTGCAACGCTATCCGCTCGTCCCACAACGCGCCGACGCGTGAGCTTTTGGATGCCGCGGATCGACTGGGCTTTCTCGTCATGGACGAGAACCGGCTGTTCAATCCAAGCCCGGACTATATCGAGATGCTTCAATGGATGGTCCGCCGGGATCGCAACCACCCAAGTGTGATCCTCTGGTCAGTGTTCAACGAGGAGCCCCTGCAGGGCACGCCAGAGGGCTATGAGATGGTCCGGCGCATGGCCCACGCCGTTAAGGCGCTCGACGACACCCGACCGGTGACTGCCGCGATGAACGCGGGCGTCTTCGCTCCAGTGAACGTGTCTCAGGCGGTCGATGTCGTCGGTTTCAACTACCAGATCGACCTCTACGACAAGTTTCATCTCGCCCATCCCGACAAGCCGATCACAAGTTCTGAGGACACCTCGGCGGTGATGACCCGCGGGGAGTACACGACCGACATGAGCCGCCACCTTCTGTCCTCTTATGACGATGTCGCCCGCCCGTGGGGCGCCACCCACCGCGCCGCCTGGAAGGCGATCTCCACCCGGCCGTTTGTGGCCGGCGCATTCGTTTGGACAGGGTTTGACTATCGCGGCGAGCCTCAGCCGTTTGAGTGGCCGACGGCAAGCTCTTCGTTTGGGATCATGGACCTCTGCGGCTTTCCCAAGAGCGCCTTCTACATCCACCAGGCGCAGTGGGTCCAAGATCGGCCGGTGCTGAACCTGATCCCCCATTGGACCTGGCCCGGTCGCGAGGGCCAGTCCATCAAAGTGATGGTGATGTCCAACACAGAGAGCGTGGCTCTGAGGCTGAACGGCGCCATGCTGGGCGAGCAAAAGGTGGATCCATACGAGATGAACACCTGGGAGGTTCCCTATCGGCCCGGGCGGCTCGAGGCGATCGGGATGCGCGGCGGACGCATCGTGGCTCGCGCTTTTGTGGAAACAACAGGCGCGCCGGTCGCGTTGAAACTGACCCCGGATCGCACCTGGCTTGCGGGCGACGGACGCGACGCCCTGCCGATCACGGTCGAAGCGGTCGACCAAAACGGCCGGCCTACGCCCACAGCCAACCTCCCGGTCGAGCTCGAGGCGTCAGGCGGAAGGATCATCGGCCTCGGCAATGGCGACGCCAACAGTCACGAGGCCGAAAAAGGGAACCATCGCAGTCTCTACAACGGCCTTCTCCAGGTCATTGTCCAGTCCGAGCCCGGGACCTCGGGCGCCATGACCGTCCGCGCCGCCAGCGCCGGACTGGCGGACGACGTCGTCCAGATCACTGTGAGGGCCCGTTCTGGGCCGACTTCAGCAGCCCTTTAGAGGCTTAGGAGACCGGACGCAGGCCTCGTGCGCGCCGGATTGGCGATCGCAGGCTGCACGCCCTTGATCCTACGCTGTTCGACAACCCCCTATCGGCCGACCGCACGCCCGCCTGGCGTCAGTCGCAACAAGACGACGCCGTGGTCGGGCACGAGGACCCGGTAGCGCTTCAGGGGCCCAAGGTCCCTACCGGCCCAAACGTCCCAGGCTTGCGCCTCACCCGTTATTCCGACGTCGGCAAGATCAACCTCCATATAAGCCGGTAAATCCGACCGGTTGAACAAGCCAACGGCAGTGCGGCCCTGGCTGAGGGGCTTTGACCAGATCTCGAGGGGGCCTTCGGCCCTAACCCGGTCCCCCTGGCGCCCAAGGGGGTCTTGGTCGATCGCGATCACATCGGGATTGGTAAGGATCGCTAAGGCGCCCGGCGACATCGAGGTAAGATCGTTTCCGGCCAGGAGCGGCGCCGCCAAGAGCGCCCACAGACTCATGTGGGTCCGGTATTCGGTGGAGGTCATCCCGCCGTTGCCGACTTCGAGCATGTCAGGATCGTTCCATTGGCCAGGCTTAGCGTATTTCGAAAGGCCCGCCTGGCCGAAGCCGATCTCCGTCATCCGGGGGAATTTGTCCTCTATGTCGCCTGTGGTCCGCCAGAGATTGCCGCCGACGGAGCCTCCCCACCGCCAGACCTGGCTGAACCCGTATTGGCAGAGGCTGTAGACGATCGGCCGGCCCGTCGCCATGAGCGCGGCGTGCATCTTCTGATACGCCTCGAGCTCGATCGCCTGAGCCTTCTCCACTGAACCTGTGGCGAGCATTTCATCGCCAAGGCTGCAGAGGTCATACTTGAGGTAATCGACGCCCCATGCGGCGTAGGTCTGGGCGTCCTTGATCTCGTGCCCTTCGCTGCCTGCATACCCGGCGCAGGTCTTGGGCCCTGGCGAGGAATAGAGTCCAAGCTTCAGCCCCTTGGAATGAACATAGTCGGCAAGCGCTTTCATGTCTGGGAATTTGGCGTTGGGATGGATCACCCCCTCCGCGTCGCGCCCGCCCTCCCAGGTGTCGTCGATATTGATGTAGCGATAGCCCGCAGCGCGCATCCCGTTAGAGACCATGGCGTCGGCCTGGGCCCGCACGGTCGCATCGTCGATCTTGGCCGCGAAGTGGTTCCAGCTGTTCCACCCCATGGGCGGCGTGGGGGCCACAACAGCCCCTGACGCGCCTTGGGCGACGCACACAACTGGCGCCAAGATGCCGATCAGCATCGTCATGGCGATCACGACGGCGCTCGGCGCTTGCCCGATCGTGCGGCGGCTCAGCTCGGCGTTCATCGATCCATCCCCTGGTTTTGAACCGACCTTAGCCGATCTCAGCTGGCCGGACAGGGCGAATGGCGGCCAGGACAAGGGCTTTTCCTCAGCTCAATGCGTGCAGGGCGACCGCAGCGGCGCTTGCGACATTGAGCGAATCCCAGCCTGCAGCCATCGGGATGCGAAAGGTCCGCGCTCTGGCCAGGACATCCGGCGGCAATCCCGGCCCCTCGGCGCCGACCAAGAGAGCCGCGCGCGCCGGCCGTACAAGGCCGTTCAGCCGCTCGCCGCCCGATGGACTAAGCGCCAGAACCTCGAAGCCGGCGTCCTCCAATACCGAAAGCATATCCTCGTCCGGATCGATGCGGGCGAACGGGACTTTGAGCGCCGCGCCAACCGAGACCCGGATCGCCTTTCGATAAAGAGGATCGCACGAGGTCGTATCCAGCAAGACGGCAGCCGCGCCGAACGCCGCGGCGTTCCGAAACAGTCCCCCCATATTGTCGTGATTGGCGACGCCATGGAGCGCCAGAACCAGGGCGCGTTCGCCAAGCCCTGCCAACACGCAAGCAGCGCCGAGGTCCGGCGCGCGAAGGCCGTGAGCAAGTATCCCTCGGTGGATCGGAAACCCTGCAATCGCGTCCAGCACCGCCCGGCCCGCTAAGTAGACCGGGATTGCATCCGGCAGGCTTTCAATCAGGGGCGCAAGCTTGCTGAGCCGCTTGGCGTCGATCAGGAGCGACGCCGCCCGATGCGGCCCGCCGCCGGTGACGAGCACGCGAAGCACAACCTCTCCTTCGGCGATGAACCCGCCCTGGCGCCCGACGAGGTCGCGCTCGCGAACCTGCCGATAGGCCGCCACCCGCGGATCCTCTGGGTCTTCAATCGGGATGAGGTCAGCCAAGACCTAAGCTTAGGACGGCTAACCCTCGCCACCAAGCGGTCGATCGGCCCCTCAGCCAGAACGCTTTGAGGGCGTCCGAGTCCACGCCGCGACCACACTTCGTGCTCCGCCTTGAAGTCGGCTGCGCGTGAGCGGATCAGTATCCTAAGCCTTAAGCCGGACCCCAGGGCCGCCGCCTGCATCCGGCGCGATGAAGATCACACCGCCCGTCTCCAAAACGGTCTGCACCTTATCCAAGGTTGCCATCATCATGCGGCTTTGGCCGGACTCGAAGCGCGAGATTGTTGTCGGCGAGACGTTGAAATACGTCAGACAAGGCCCGCTTAAAGGGCGGTCAAAAACCCTCGCGCCGCAGCCAGGGAGGAGAAGACGGGCTTCACATAGGGCGCTTCCTGCTCGACGAAGAGGTATTTGACGCCCTGTCTGCGGGCCGCGCCGAGCACGGGTCGCCAGTCGATCAATCCCTGTCCGACGTCAACGCTGCGCCAACCGAGCGATTGATCAGGATCGCGAACAAAGTCCTTGATGTGCAACATGTCGACGCGGTCCGCATGCTTGACCAAGACGTCGAGGGGATCAGCGCCGCCGACCAATACCCAACCGAGATCGATCTCAAGCCTGAGATGCGCCGGATCCGTCGCACGCACGATCAGGTCATAGCCCTTCACCCCGTCGTGATCGATAAATTCCATAAAGTGGTTGTGGTAGGCGAACTTCAGGCCGGCCTTGGTTACAGACGGAGCGATACGCGCAAGCTCGTCTGCATTGGACTTCCACGCATCGAGGGTCATGGCGCGCTTCATGGCTGACACCCAATCGCCCGTCATCTTGAACGATGGGGGCGGCCGGGGTGATGCGCAAACCAGATATTGACAGCCGAGGGCGTGGGCCTCCTCGATGCACGGATCGAGGTCGCTCAAGAGCACCGCCATCGGTACGTGCGCGCTCGGACAAGTCAGGCCGCTGTCATCCAGAACCCTTCGGAACGCGGGCGCCGTCAACCCCGCAAGGCCTGCGGTTTCCACCACGTCATAGCCGTTCGCCTTCAGGGCCTTGAGGGTTCCTGGCGCATCCTTGTGGAGCTCAGCGTTGACCGACCATAGCTGCACTCCGACCGGCCAAGTCGACATAATCGGCTTTGTGAGCTCAGCACCCGCAGCGCCGCCGCCGGCCAGCCCGATGGCGCCCGCGCCCATAAGGGTCAGGGCGCGGCGGCGAGAGACGTCCGACAGCACAGACCTCCTGGGCGTCCAATCCCTTCGATCGTCCATTGTCTCGTCTCCTGGCCTGTCGACAGATCACGGCGTGCTGGGCAGATCACGCACCCAGATGTTGCGGAAACTCAGAGGCGGACTAGGGTCCCCGTGCGCCTGGAGCTTGATCGGGGCGCTCGTGTAGGGCCGATAGAACGGCTTTCCAATGTAGAGTGTCTCTCCGGTCAAGACGACATTGTTCTGGATCAGGACGCCGTTCTGAAAAGCGGTCACGCGCGCCGGCGAGCTCACCTTGCCGTCGGCGGCGAACACGGGCGCGGTCCAGATTATGTCGTAGGTCTGCCATTCGCCAGGCCTTCGCATGGCGTTCACCAGCGGCGCAGCCTGCTTGTACAGACTGCCTGCCTGGCCGTTGACGTAGGTCGGATTGTTGTAGGAATCCAGAATCTGCAACTCGTAGCCCGCGTCGCCAAAGCCGGTCGACGCCAAGAACACCCCGCTATTGCCCCGCGCTTGTCCTGCGCCGGTCACGTTTTCCGGAACCTTCCATTCCAGGTGTAGCTGGTAGTTTCGGAACTTGCGCCTGGTCTCGATATTGCCGGCCGCCTTGTTCACGGTGACCACGCCGCCCGCGACGGTCCAGCCTGCAGCCGCCTTGTCCTTGGTGTTGACCCACTGATCCAAATTGTCGCCGCCAAAAAGGACGATCGCGTCTGACGGAGGCGCTGCATCCACCGCGCCTGGCGTCACCACCGGCGGCGTCGGGCTCCACTGCTCGGTGTCCTGGGGCTTTTGGACCGGAGGGGGCGGCGGCGTCTGCGCCAGAAGGCTGCTGGACCCCATCAGGATTACACCCGCAGCACCTATCCCGTAGAGCCTCCTCAGCATCGCGCTCACAGCTCCCACCCCTTGCGGTAGGTTCGGCTCAAGTACTGATTAGCGTCCGCGACGTTGGTGATCCGGCCCGCGACGGGATCATAATCAATCGCCTGGTCGGCTAAAAGAGCGACAATGCCAAGGCCCATGGTCTCCACGAGGGGGGCGGCGTAGGCGAACGGACTGGAGACCGGCTCCTCGCCGCGGATCGCGCGCACCCAGTTCATCTCATGGCCCTGCAGCCCGCCCTGGATGCGCGGAAGGGATTGGGGAACGGCCTTGGCCGCCGCCTCCAGGCCTTCACCGATCAGGATCGGTCTCTCCCCATAGGTCTCGTGCATCAGCATGCCGCGGGTCCCGATGAACAACACCCCGCCGTCAGGGCTCATCTGCAAGGCGGAAGGAAAGCCCTCAGGCGTTGGCGGCAACAGACCGCCATCGTACCAGATCAGGCTGAGAGGGCCGTGCTTGGCGGCGGCGAACTGATAGTGGGTGATGGTGGCCAAGGGATAGCTGTCGAGCTCGGCGGGGCGTTTGGTGTCCCAAAGGCTGGCGCCGCCGGGCCAGCGCGAGTGACGGGTCTCGACCCGGGTGGGCAGGCCAGGCTCCAGCGCCCAGACCGGGAAGTCGACGAGGTGCGCGCCCATATCGCCGAGCGCGCCCGAACCGAACGGAAGCCAGCCTCGCCAGTTGAAGTGGGCGTAGTCGGCGTTATAGCCCCAGTCGACGTCGGCAGGACCAAGCCAGGTCGGCCAGTCCAGGCTTGTCGGCGTTGGCATAGGCGCAGGCTTCGCCTCGCCCTGCGGCCAGACCGGCCGGTTGGTCCAGACGTGAACGACGTGCACAGGACCGATAACGCCCGCGCGGATAAGCTCCACCACCCGCCGACCGTCATCGCCTGAATGGCCCTGGTTGCCCATCTGGGTCACGAGCTTGGGATTAGCCCGGGCCAGGGCGTCGAGTTTGCGGCTCTCCTCTATGGTGTGGGTCAGCGGTTTTTGCACATAAACGTGCAGGCCCCGCTCCATCGCCATCCGCGCAGCCACGGCGTGATGATGGTCAGGGGTGGCGATCAGGACCGCATCGATGTCCTTGCGTGCGTCGAGCATACGGCGGTAGTCGGTGAACCGCTCGGCCTTGTCGTAGGCGTCTTTGAGCGGCTGGCGGAACGGGCTGATGGCGCCCTTTTTGTCCTGCATCGCATGCAGAACATGGTCATAGTCGACATCGGCCGTGGCGACGATGTTCTGGCTGGTCAGCTTGGCCATATTATTGGCGCCCTGCCCGCCCGCCCCGATCACGGCGATATTGACCCGGTCGCTGGGCATGACCCGCCGGGCGGCGGCTAAACCCGGAGCCGCGAGCGCGCCCAGAGCTGCGCCGCCCGCCGCACTGATGAGACCACGACGGGTCAGCGCTCTTAGCGCGGCGCCGCGATCAGTGGCGTCATATCCGGCCATGGTTCAACTCCTTGTGGTCGCCGACGGGGCGGGGGTGGCTTTGCCGGTCAGGCCGACTGAACGAGGCGCCCCTCGCCTCAATTGAGCGGCTTTATCTTGATGTCGCGGAAAGCGACGACGCTGTGGTGATCCTGCAGGCTGATGTAACCGGTATCGGCGGCGGCGAAGAACGGCCAGCGGGAGAACTTGGTCGCGGCGACCCGGGCTTTGAAGTCAGGCGAGCCGATCTCGTATTCCGCCACCTTCACGCCGTTCAGCCAGTGCTCCACATGGCCGTGATCGACCAAAAGGCGCGAGTGGTTGTACTCGCCAACGGGGTTGGTCGCATCGACCGACGGAGCATAGAGACCGAACAGGCCCCCCGCCCGCTGCAGCGGCGGGTCCCCGTGCGCATTGTCCAGAAGCTGGTATTCCGGGCCGGACTGATAACCGGTCTCGCCCTGCTCGATCACATGGTAGTAGACGCCGCTATTGCCGTATTTGCTGATCTTCCAGTCAAATTGCAGGTCGAAGTTCGCGAAGCGTTCGGTGGTGATGATGTCGTCAGCCTTGGGAGGATCGACCAGGGTCAGCGCGCCATCGACGACCTGCCACCCGGGCCCGATCGTCGCCTTCTTGAATTCGCGCCAGCCCGTCAGGGTCTTGCCGTCAAAAAGGAGTTTCCAGCCCTGAGCCTTTTCCGTCGCCGTCAGGACGTTGTGGTCAGGCTCGCCGGCCTCGGCCGGTAGGGTCAGAAGGGCGAACGCCAGGCCCAACACAGCAGCTTTCATGGGCAAGGTCCTAAAGTCCTAGCTTCTTCAGCTCGCTGTCGAGATGGGCCTTAACAGCGTCAGATGGTCCAGGGTAGGACGCCAAGGCGACGTTTCCGTGGTAGCCGACATCCCTAAACCCGGGCTTGGTCGTGTAGTAGGCGCCGATGGTCAACGACCGGAAGGTGCGAAAGAACGTGTGTGGCGCAGCCAAGGCCGGGTCGCTCGGCTTGGTCGTGAGGCCCGTCAAAAGCGCGCTCCTCTCCCCCGGCGGGGCATTGAAGAGGTCGGTCTGATACCGCCGCAGAGCCTCAGTCTCGAGCCACCTCAGGCCGTCAAGGATAACCGGCCGGTCTCGGAGCTGGTCCGGATAGGGCGCGCTGATCCACTCATCGATGAAGTCCGGAACGCCGAGTGAACTGGCTGACGGCGCGTCCGACGACGCCGGCAAGATGAAATCGCAAACCAGGGCCGCGGTCTGGAGCTCCGCCTTGGACAGGATCCGCGGCCAGGGCGGCGGCTGCGGTCGCGTCAGCTTGGGATCCGCGCCATAGCCATGGCGATCCTGACCCGCGACCACGGCAGGCGCCGCGGCGACGGGTCCCGCGAGGATTTCCGCGCCGCCGGCGAGGCCCGCCGCGGCGGCCCCGCCGAGCCAGGCCAGGGTGGTGCGACGGTCGATCCGCGACACATAGGGCTCGCTGGACGGGGTCTTCAGCGCGCTCAAAGCTCGCCCCTCCGCGCCAGGCCGGCCAGATGATCGGCGCTGCGCCATGCCAGGGCCAAGATGCTGAGGGTCGGGTTCTTGTCCGGACTTGACACCAGAACCGCGCCGTCCGTGACAAAAAGGTTCGAGACCGCCCAGCTCTGACCGAAGGCGTTGACCACCGAATCCTCCGGGGAATGCCCCATGCGCACCGTGCCGACCTCGTGAATAATCTCCCCTCCGCGCGAGATCGCCTTCTTCCCGTCGGTTTGATAGCCGGGGGTCGGCGTGCCGCCGAGCCGGTCGATCACCTCAAGGAAGGTCTTGACCATGTGCGCGGCCTGCTGGGTTTCGTGCTCGCTCCATTTCCAGTGGAAGCGAAGCACGGGGATGCCCCACTTGTCTTTCACCTCAGGATCAAGGTCGGTGTAGCAGTCCTCGTTCGGGATCATTTCACCCCGCCCGGCGAAGCCGATATAGCTGCCGTAGATCCGCCGAGCGTCTTCACGAAGGGCGTCGCCGACGCTGAGCGCCTCTTGGCGGCTCAACATCGCGCCAAGGCTCATCGATGGCATGCCTCGGCCGCCGCCCATTTCGATGTGATAGCCCCTTGGGAAAGGCAGGGCTTTGCGCGCCTGCAGATGATAGCCCCACCAGGGCACGTAGATGTGACCCACGCTGATGCCGTCATCATTGGTCGGCGGCAGGTTCTCCAGTGCTGGAAACTGGCCGCTCGCACTGGCGCCGACCGAGTCCATCAGATAACGCCCGACCATGCCGTGGGTATTGCAAAGCCCGTCCGGGAAGGCGGCGCTCTTGGAGTTCAGAAGGATGCGCGCGGATTCGCACGCCCCGGCAGCGAGCACCACAGAGCGGGCTGAAACCGAATGGTGCTCGCCCGAGACCCGGTCGACGAAAGTGACGCCCTTCGCCTTTCCCGTCCGGTCAAGATCGACCTGATAAACGAGGGCGTTGGCGCGAATCTCAAGATTGCCGGTGGCCATCGCCGGCGGGAACAGAACGGTTGTGCTCTGGAAGTTGGCCCTGATCGAACAGCCCCGCCCGCACGCGGTCGCGTAAAAACAGGCTGCGCGACCGTTCAAGGGCTGGGTCAGAACCGCCGCGTGCATCGCCGCCACCGGAATGCCGAGGCTGTTGAAGCCCCTCGTCACGAACGCTTCGTAAGCGCGTGGGGTCGGCGGCGGCTGCAAACAGCCCTCGGGCGAATCTGGCGTATTCTCGAGCCCCTGCGCCCGGCCGGTCACGCCGATCAGCCGCTCGACCCTGTCGTACCAGGGCGCGAGCTCTTCGTAGGTAATAGGCCAGTCCTGCCCGAGGCCATCGCGGCTCCTCGGCTTGAAATCAAGCGGACCGAACCTTAGGGAGATCCGGCCCCAGTGATTGGTGCGCCCGCCCAGCATACGAGGACGCCACCACATGAAGGGCTCGGACCCTTCAGCAATGGTGTAGGGCTCGCCCTTGACCTCCCAACCGCCGTCGACCGTAGCGTCATAAAAGCCAAAGGGCTTGTCGGGCGTCGAGCTCCCCCTCAGGGGCGCCTCAGACGGGAGGTTGAACATCGGCGTCTCAGACGAGGGATCGTAGTTCCGGCCCGCCTCCAGGACCAGCACCTTCAGTCCGGCCTGGGTCAACGCATAGGCGCTCATCCCGCCGCCAGCGCCCGAGCCGACAATAATCACATCATAAGGGTCGCTCATCGCCTGGACCGCCTACCGCGCCGGAACCGGGACGTAGCCGTCGAGGTCCTCCTCGGCCAGCTGGACCGTACGGCCGGTCTCGGCCGACTTATAAAGCGCCATCACCATGCGCACGACCTCCACGCCGTCCTCGAAGGTCTCGATCGGCGTCCGGCCATGGCGGAAGCACTCGACCATATGCCGGTTCTCGCCGATGTAACCATAGACCCCCGCCTCGTCCTCGACGATCGGCATCTGTCCCTGTTCGGCGTTCTGCTTCTCAACCAGGTCCTCGCCCTCTGCGCCCGAAATCTCCCGCGAGAGGAAAACCTTGAGCCCGCTGTTCAGCGAGCTGAACTCCATCGCGTACTCAGGCCCGAGGAGCGCAAGATCAATCCGGAGCCCCGGACCGACATAGGCCCAGGACGTGGAGGCCTCGACAATCAGCTCTCCGCCATCAGCATCCTCAAGGGTGATGGTCGCCCGGGCGAAGTCCTCCACCGGCCTGGCCTGCATCTGAACCTCAGGCCCGTAGGCCTTGGTCAGACGCTCGGCGTAACGGGCCTGGGTCCACTTAAGATGACCGACCGACCCTTGCACTGACTTTACCGTCAGGCTTGAACGCGGCGCGCCAGGAGCGGTCAGGAGGAAGCGGCCGACCTCGACGCTATGGCACATCATGTCCGACATCACACCCCCGCCCTGAAGCGCGCCCTGCCAAAACCAGGCTTCGTGGGGCCCCGAATGCTCTTCAGCCGCGCGCGCCAGGTAAGGCCGCCCGCCTACGGGCGCAGCCCGCCTCCAAATGATCTCCTTGCCGCGCTCAACCGCCGTGGAGAAGACCTGGTTTTCCAGATAGCCATGGGCAAAGCCTGCGCTCTCGGCGAGCGCCAACACCTCGCGCGCTTCAGCCAGGGTGCGACCAAGCGGCTTTTCGCACGCCACGGCGCGGACCTGAGACCGGCCGGCCTTCACCGCCTGCGCAAGCGCCCGCATCACCTCAAGCCGGGTATTGTTGGGCGAAAGGATCCAGACCGCGTCAATGTCGGGCGCGCCAATCAGGCTTTCGAGGTCCGAGTGCGCCTGGCAGGGGCCAAGCTCGGCGGCGTTCACGGCTGCGGCCAAGGCCTCGCGCTTGTGCGGTGTCGGGCTGAAGACGCCTGTGATGTGAACGTTCCTGACGCTGAGGAAGCTTTTGAGATGAAACCAGGCGATGAACCCTGATCCGACAAAGCCGATCCTGAGCGGCGGCGGGGAAACACTCATAGACTTACCGATGAAGCGAGGCGCGCGCGCGCGACCTCAGCCTGATAGCCGCCCTTGCGCCGGTCGGACAACGCCACAAGGCCAAAGACGAGGCTGACCACAGCGGCGAAGGGCACGAGATATCGGAACGACAAAAGCCCGCTCTTGTTATCGGCGCGATCGAGGAGGGGCTGGGCCTGCTTCGCCAGCTCCGCGCCCGCCTCTCCGCTCGCCGTCCGGCGCAGGAAATCACCGGTTTCGGGGGTCGGCAGATCCTCGGCCGCAACCACCGATCTCGCATCCGCGACCAAGGCCGCCGCCGCGCCGGGCGCTGACATCGCCTGGTTCGCAAGCGCCACGATGTCTGACCGCGACAGGGTTTTGGTGAGATGGCCATCGGCGATTGACCCTAAGAGCGGAGTGGTGATCACCCCGACAGCCAGGGATCCAGCCGCCGCCATAAGACCCAGGCCAAGAGCCCCGGTCCTGGGCGCGCGTTCCGCAACAAAGCCGATCATGGTGGGCCACACCACCGATATGCCGACTGCAAACAACAAGGCTGCGGCGAGCGTTTCGATTAAGCCGCTCGAAAAACTGAGCCCGAGCAGACCAAGACCGGCGACGCCCGTGCAGCCCATCAGGAGGAGCGGCGGGGATAGGCGCGCCAATATGCCATGGGCGTTGGCCCGCATCACGGCCATCACTCCGTTGACCAACACCAGGACCAATATGCCAGGAAGGCCGCCGGCCTGCAGCACGGCGGGGATCCAGCGGTTCGGCCCGAGCTCAAGGCTCATGGTGACGCTCATAAGGAGGAGAAACAGCCACAAGAGCGGCGTGGTGACCACTGCGCGGAGCGAATCGATCACCCTCTCGCCTGCAGCCCGCGCCTCGGTCGGCGGGAACTGCTCGCGAAGGAAGATAATCCCGTAGAGCAGGGCCGGCGCGAGCACGAGCAGAACCTTAGCGCGCCAGTCCGCGTGAATAAGGTCCAGTCCCCAGATGAAGACCCCGCCGAGGGCCACGCCGCCCGGGAACCAAAGATGCATGCGGTTCAGCATCCCGGCCTTGCGCGTGGGAAAGAGCGTCGCGGTCAGAGGATTGCACACGGCCTCGATCACCCCGTTGGCCACCGCCAAGACCAAGGCGCCGGCCATGAGCCCGTCGAACCCCTTGGCGGTGATCAACAGAAGGACCCCGGCGATGTGGCCGGCAAGGGCGGCGCGGAGCAGGGTGCGCATGCCCACCACATCGCAGAGCGCCGAGAACGAGAACTGCGACAGAGCCATCCCCCAGAGGCTCGCCCCGCCGATGAGCCCGACCTCGGTGTTATCGAGCAGGAACTCGGACTTCAGCTGGAACATGATGCCGCTCATGGCGGCGAAGGTGAAGGCAAGGGCGGTGATCGCGGTGCAGCTGCCGAAGAACAGCCGTCCAGAACGCACATCGCTCACGGAGCCAACTCCAGCGAGACCTGGCTGCAACAGGGCAAAATCCCCGTCCTGATCAAGCGCTTTCCCCATCTTGCAACCGATTGGACGGTCATCGTTCTGCTGTGACGCCAGCGTGGCGCACGCGGCCAGCGGGGTCAAGCACGGGTCGCCCTCTGGCGGACCAGAACTCTTAGGGCGCCCTATCCAGCCCCCGCGGGCCATCCCTAAGGCGATGAGATCCCCTTTAACGCTTAGGGTTGCCCGATCGATTGCAGCGCGTGAGCCATGACATGGTATTCAAATCTTTCGCAGCCCGCTATTGCGCGGCCAGCTTCAGCCCAAGTTGATCGGCGACGTCGGCGGGATTGACTGAGAACCAGTTTTCCACGATCCGCCCGTCGCGGACTCGATAGATATTGGTGTAATCGAACGACACCGGCTGGTTTTCGATCGCCTTGCCAAAGAAATGACCCGTGTAGCGCCCGCTCCAGGTTGAGCGCACACAGACGAGGTCGCCCTCGGCCAGGATCACGACGATCTTGATCTGTCGCTCGCTGAGCCGGGCGCACATGGGGCAAGCTTCCTTCAGCGTCGTGGCCGGGCCGCCCTGCAGCACCCCACCCTTC
>Ga0116229_10002232_pt1 | contig 31213 bp, 18 predicted proteins | sample S1TSphgellanicum_3_FD_87313 | JGI IMG/M metagenome (GOLD analysis project Ga0116229, IMG submission 87313) | Host-associated microbial communities from peat moss isolated from Minnesota, USA - S1T2_Fc - Sphagnum magellanicum MG | ecosystem: Host-associated > Plants > Peat moss > Unclassified...
AAATTCATTCAAAATCTAATGAAACCCATAGTGAATTAGGATGCATTTTGGTGTAGTGTTATTCCCCCCTTTGAATTTGGATATTAGTTTTTAATTATTACTATCATAGGGATAATACGGTTTCAACTTGTTTACATTGACCAACATAAGGTTCTGATCAACCTATCCACATTAACTAATAAGAATATATTGTTGGGAGGTAATCTCACACATAGTAGGGCCCAAACCGGAACCTCTTGAACTTGCATGGGTGCTCCTTACACCCTTCAGGGAACCATAACACATAGTCACCCAACTTAAATCTTTTTGGACAATAGTGGTTTTGAGACCATAATGTTTTGTCCGTTGTTGTTCCCCTATGCTACTTCTAGTTTTATCTCTTCTAGTTTTTCCAATTTTGAAATTTTGTTAGTGAGTACCTTAACTATGTCCTTGACGATAATACCATTTTGTGTCAACATAGAAACCAAGTCTTCTATGGGCATTAATGGCTATAAACCATAGAGTAGTTGAAATGGTGTATGCCTTATGTTCACCTTGTAAATAATACAATAGACAACCAACATTATTCCTAAATGTTCATCCCAATCATTCTTATTCTCATTCACCAACTTTGCAACATATTCACCAATCACCTTAAAAGCTCGTTTATAAATTGTGCATGTCCTTTACCTTGAGAATAATACATTATGGAGGTAGTGTGATGAAGGAAAAAATGGTTCACTAAGTGAGTGATGGTATCATTAATGAAGTGTATTCCTTCCATGACTAGGATGAGAAGGCACCCAAATCTAGTTGTTATTAGAAAATATATGTAACATGTGTTTATGAATGGTTTCATTCATAGGCACATTGTTACATAAACAACTATTGGCATTCATGTTCTATATTATGATGGTTGGTTAGATCAAGCTTCAAAGGTGGTGTTCATGTGTCTCACAAATTTTAGTACCAATTGTTGCGAAAACTTGAACCATTGTGTGGAAGGCTTAGGAAGGAAGCATGTTGTTGTGCATGTAATATGGCTTGTCCAAGAAGGCACAAATTTCACCCAAGATGAGGTAACAACAATGGAAGAAGTTGATTTTGTGTGAAATTGTAAGCAACTTAAATGTCCTCTTCATAATCTTTTTAGCGATGAAAGTTTTATCCATTTACACCAACCATTGGATGTAGATTCTTTGTCAAAACCTTGCAACAATTAAAATATCCAACACCATGGAACATTCAAGTTTTTGAAGAAAAATCAAAATAGGTGAGAGATCATTCATACTTTGACAACAATTGTTTTACCACCCATGTAGGTCCTTTTCCAAGGTATGAACCCTATACAACATCACCTCCAACACACCCAATACCATTAAACAATATGAAATGATACTTGGAAATTTTGCCAACATAAACTTGCATGGAATTCCTCACAATGATGGTAAGTTCATTGGGTGGGCAAAGGAAATGGGTGCATTGTAAACACATATATTACGTTTTGCAACATGTTATGTGTTGTGGGTAAACAAAGGAATTCATTCATCATCTAACTTAATGTTGGAATGAAATTCAATGCTTATCAAGTCATACGATGCAAATTATTTCTTGTCATGTCTAGAAAATGAAGCAAATCCTTAAATGGAAAAATTGTTTTACTTTTATCAAATGGACTTTGTAATATATTTACTCACATTTTTTTTTATGTTCTATTGTTTGGCTTTGCTCATGAATGTGAAGTGCAAAAGAGTCCATTTGATTTATATTGTTTAATTTTTAAATATAGTACATCCAACCCTAAACTATGGAATGAGTTATTACAATTGACCTTTCAGCCATTTTCAAATTTTGTCCATATTCAAAAAATTGCCACGTGGAGAAATATATCCAAGAAATTATGTATATATGTACATATATATAATGTGATAGTGGATATTCTAAAAATATTTTTTTAGGTTCACATGCTTGCTATTCATGTTCATTTGTTCATAGGCTAGCGTGTATCATTGCCTTTTTTTTGTTTTGATGGGTTTTTGTAGTTTTTTCATTTTTTTGCTTTCCTTTTCTCCTTTTTTTTGAATTTTTTCCTTCTTTATTAGGGTTCCTATTTTTAGGCAATGAATGGTTAAATTTTCTCATTATTTTCAATACTCTTATGAGAGAAATTAAATTTGTTGGTTAATGTTTAACTTTGATATTTTTGATCATTATTGGAAACTTATGAGATCAATAAGGAGTTATGGTAAATGGTTAACACTTAACACTAGGCATGGTTTTGTTGAAGATTTTATGACATGGATATTTAAGCTTTTAATTCATTCTCAAATTTTGGTTCTTATTGGTGTTTTTTTGTTTTTGGGGTTGGGTTCCTTCTTTTTCATTTTTGTTGAGATGTTTCAACAATCAAAAAACACTCAAAGAAAATTTTCAAGTATATTTGGAAGATATTTTATATTTATGAATATGCCTTTTAGATTTAAAAAGATATATCTTACACCTATTGTTTAAGAATGGGACAAATTTAACACTTATTTCTAAGGCATAAAAACCCATGTGGCAATTATTTTAGAACTATTGTAAATGTGTCATTAAAATAACAACTATGTTACAACTAATGTACAATGTACATACATGTGATCGTATCACATGTTCACATTTCCATCACCCATTATGGGATACATTTGTAACTAGGTTTCAATTATGATTCCAATTGATATAATTAGTATGGCCATTAGTGCACCATTATTAAAGTACTATTATTCAATTATGTTATGATTATAATATAGTTATTTGTAACTTAATAAGGATACATATTCATTAGTTATTTATATTTTCATCATATGTGTTTCATTTTGAGTGATTTAAAATGTTATGGAAGCACTACCTCAAGTTTAAAACATGTTCTTTTCTCTCTTTGAACCCCTCCTATTTCCAAACCTCATAATTTTATTATTATTATTGTTTTTAAACAATTTAAAGTGTTATACAAATGCCATTTGAAGTTTTACAAATCATCTTTGAACTTTAATAACAATGAAACAACATACAAGGAATTTTGTGGGTGTTTGAGAATCAACCTTTGTAACATTTGATGATTTGTTTCTTAAAATTCTTAACCCCCTTTACTTTGGGGCATTGTAACTTTATAAATTCTATTTTGTTTTTGATGACTTTTAACAAACAAGATGCATCAATAAGAAGGGTTCAAGTTTTGTTGAAACACCAAAAACAATGGAACCTTCCCTTTGTATTTGGCCTACTTTGAACATTTAAGTGTTACAATTGTAACTTAATTACAACTAATGAACAACTAAAATATTTAACCCATGTGCTTTGTCTCATGTTACACATTATATAAAGACTTATTTCTTATGTTCTCACATTAAAATACATGTGTCACTGTGAGATGAGCTTAAAAACACTTAACCCAAATGTAAAACACAATAAAAATTTTCATGATTATTCTTTAATGCACTTAATATTGTGTTGTTTTTACTGACTTACCTATCTAAGTAAGTAGGTCTTATTTTTTCGCCTCCTTACGTAAATAAGTAAGTAACGAGATGCTAGGTGAATAATAAGTATGTAAGTTTAAAAACCCACCAACCTACCTGCCTATGGTTATGTACAACCTACCTAACTAATAAAATAGTTTTTTATTTAAAAAAAATAAAATAATATGCCATGTGACAATTTTTTTTAATTATGTCCACAATTTTGAACCATCATTAACAATCATAATGTGTTTAAAAAAAAACCCAAAAGCATTCACAGTAACAAAACAGGCAGGCTGTAGAAGTAGAGCTACTGATACAAGATCCTGCCACACACTGTACTCGCAGCAATTCTTTTCATTTCACTGTACATAACAAAGCTCTGGATTTGTTTCTGAGTCTTTGCTCATAATGAAAAGTCACCTTGCAAGATGATATTCCAGAATCTATTTTGATAAAAGGATTCCATGTTTGGTCAAACCCCATGCACAAATGGGGGGGGAAGAGCTGAATTTGTTCCATTGAATCAATAAATTTTCCCAATGTACAAAACTTGCATGCTTTCCATGGACAGCAGTAGTGGCTCCAGACAAACTGCATTAGAAAGTAGCATTGAAAAAGGTACAACAATGTCAAGAGAGCTCAAAACCTGTGTTGGACTTGATAGCATAACGGAGTTTTTCTCTCAATGTCACCATCCTCTTGTATGTTGGTAGCTGCAATCACAGTCAAGATTTTATCAGTAGAAGTATGCAAAGGTGAGTTTGCTCGATGATGAAGCAGACACAAAAGAATTCCCCAGAGCTCAACCATTCTGAAAGTGCCGTCCTGTACTTTCAAATGCACAGTGATCAAGCTTCTGTGTGCATGAACATTATTGGATGGTACAAAGTACATGAGAGACATCACCTTCAAGGTATTGTAACAAGTCGATGCTGATGGTAGGCGATCCACATCCTGTCCACCAATGACAGCCCACACTGATGTGTCGCACACTACCTGTTCAATGAACAGAAAATGTACTTCTGCCTCAGTCTCTGGCCACTTTTAATCACTGAAGTTGGACTAAAGATTAAACCGCATTATTAGCAGAAGATTTCACCCAATCAGCCTAGCAATTTGAGTCACCAACATTACAGAAGAAGGGGAGACTCTAGCAACTGTAATTTTCAGATAATCATTTCCAGAGGATTAGACACTGCACCAAACAGCATTGTGTCTCAATGGATGTGTTACCCCAATTTGACTAAATTCAAAAGAGACTTCATAACACCTGACCTTGTGAATGGTGAAAGCAGGCTGGAGATGCTTGAAGCCTAGAAGCGGTGCCCTTGAGCAGCTGGTCACAAACTTGAGAAGTGCACATCTCTCCTCTGCCTCCAGTCTTGCAACCACCTGAACAAAACAGTTGATCCTAAGTTCTCAATTTTGATATCTCTATAGCAATTCAGCTAGAGCTTGGAGTTTGACCGAACAGGAATCAGACATAGAACCACCTTGACCACAATTTATGAACATTGACAACTTCAAAGATTGTGAAGAATGTAGACCAAACTGTTGGAATGATGGACGACTTCAAGGTAGTGTGGAGGATCAGAAGGTTCTGCACACACATTGCTTCAACTAAGCCCAATAAACAGGAACATTGGGGCTATGTGAACAGATAAATGCATCCACCAAACAATACAGCTTCTTTAGAGAGAAAAAGGGTAGAGAATCTAGAATGAGTTCTCACCTCCCAGAATAGGCGGACCGTGCGGCTTGCATCAGTGTAGCCACCAGTGTAACGTGTATGTCTTCGTAAATCAGCAACATCAAAGTCATGGTCACCACCTGACAGCAGCTACACTAGCCCCCATCACACAATCCCACATTGTGAGCCAGACTTCTGTAGCCATCTGTCATCCTCCAAGGTGGGAAAACTCAAAAAAATTCAATTCAAGGGATGTTTTTACCTGATTGAACTCTTTGGCATTGAACAGCCCCAGCCATGCTGGAGCAATAAGGTCCCCCATCCCTCTTGCAAATGCATCTATCAAAGGCCTCATCTGCCATGAATCCTATTATCAGCTTCCTGGGGTTTTAGTACACACCAGGGTATGTTATCCTAATGTTCTGAACGTTGTGAAGAGCTAGATCACATATGTGTACAAGATTATGCACAAATTCTAACTAACAAATTATTTCACCTCATGAGCCTGTGAAGTATGGGAGTGTATCTGTACCCCAGTACTTTTCAAATGAAAGGACACACTCAGCATGAAAATGCAGGGACACACCTGGCGATTGAGCTTATAATCAGCCACAGCATGCACATACTGTAGCTTGTTCTCATTTGTCACCGGAATATCAGCGCCTCCTGGTCTCAGTTCAACAGTAGTGTGCTTTCCAAAAAGCTCCTCAGTTACAGTGAAATCCAAAGCCAGGTCCCTCACATCACCCTCATAGTGCTACCTCGCATCATCCATAACAACACCAAAGATTTGACAATAAATACAACCAAGGGTACTGAGAAGTGATAGTGAAATTTAAGGAAATGGTCAACCAAAGGGCTTGCAAACAAAATGAAGGCAAAGGAGGCTCCTGAAAGTGTGAATGTGGTACCTTAAGGTACACAAGGTTACGGTGGAGTTCAGCATCCAAGCTAGAAAGCTCATCCAGAAAGCTGTATCGACCCAAAAGTTTTGACACAAAAAGTGGTGAGAAAGAATATTCCAATAAAATCCCCTCGTACAGTGCTTTACCAACAATCCTCCCCAGAAACTCAAGCATCCGTAGTCCATGCCCAAGTCGTGCTGCTGCTGCATGTGGAAACAGCAAACCCTCCTCAGTTGCTGTTTGCACAAACAGTCCATACCTGCCACATAACTAACCATTTTAGGCACAAGATCAATTAAAGCATCACAGCATACAGAGCACACATAACCAAGAAATGTTCTCCAAACACAACCCAAAAGAAACCAAAAAAAAAAAAAAAAAAAAGTATACATTCCAATAACAGCTGGATGGAGAGGACTAGTCCACAACCACAACACAACATTGGCTCCATCTGACTCAGCTCAAATATTCTACCATCCTCACCTGCCTCAAAGCTGCTTACAGCACCTCTCTATGATCCCTTGTGCACAAAATGTGTTGAACAGTTGTGAAACTTAGAAGCAAATACAAGATACACATCTCAGGCTAATGCTTTGAGTTCACCTTGGTGATGCAAAGGTGCAGGAGGTGCATAGACCATCTTAGAACAGAAAGAAGGCTCTTGATTATGAGTTTGGCAGGGGTCCATATATGGATGGACAGGTTTCCATTCTCGTTAAACAGAGGTGAATACTTAGTTAGGTCATCATACCCAACTGGAACTATATCAAAACCCAACTGCTCAATTCTTAGAGGTTACTACTGTGCCCTTACCGAGGATCAAAAGCTGCCTTGGCAAGATCAGTCAGAAACTCTTTGAAGAGGCCTCCATAGTCAAGGCCTGCTTCTGCAAGTCCAAGCTCATTCACAAAGGAGACATTCACACAGCATTTCAGCTTGGATCCCAAGCCATTCAACTGAGAAAACCCATCTTCCACTATGTGGTCCCGCCGCACAGCTATTTCAATTGATCCTGGGCCCAGGCCCACAGCATCACCTCCCATTCTCTTCTGCATCTTATCCCCTTTGACAAACTCCCGGAAGATCTGTACCCTGTTTCAAGCATTTTTGGCTCATAAGTGAAAGACTGAGATCCAATAGATACTCAAAGTTCCAAAAACAACTGACCAGATCATGGCCAACTCAGCTCCATTCTGAATTGACAACATGTGACCAAGCATCTTTATGACATACTCCTAGAGTAGTCAATTATGTTCATGCAACAGTGGACCAAACATAGACAAGCAGACAATCTTCAAATATCTTCAGATGCATTATGACAATCTCCAAACTTACAACAAAAACCAACCTGAATAGGATGACCCACTGATAAGGTTATACATATTTTATAAGCAAGAACATGCCTGTGAACAGGTAAAAGAGGAAAAAGCACAGAAAGAGCAGACAATGTTATAATAAACGTCTGGAGGGCTGCCAATTAAGCTTGCAATTCCTTTCAGGACAAAGAGAAAACTGGAAGGTGGCGAGGGGATGCCTTTCATCAAAAGGGAGTACGTGAGGTATGGTAGTAAGGATGGCCCCCAATGCTGGTGCTTGTGATGTGTCTCCCATCTTCTCCAGAGCAGTTGCCACCTCATGAGCCCGAGCAGCTGCAGCTACAGGAGGTGGTTGACCTTTTGCAGGAGCAAGCCAAAGCTCTGGTTCACAAAAACTGCGTCGACAATCTCTTTCATAAAGAGACCGCAGACAACGGATTGCCACGTCCATTAACAAGGACTTCTGTCGCTTGGATGATGACAGAAACCCATTGTAGACCATTGTGTTGAGCATGGCTGAAATAACTCTTTGTTGGCCCAGAGTGAAGGGAACCTGGTCAGAAGCCCTTCAGCCTTCACATATGTGTTCTAGAGCAGGGCACGATACCTTGGCAATAAGTCATCACTGTCTATTTGTTGCCAATATGACATCATTTGAAGACCCAAGGAATGGCAATAGTACACCATTTGATCTTTGGACAAAGTACTTTACCAAATTCTAACTCCAATTTATTGTAAAAACCTGTGGCCTGTTTGGCAGCAGGTTTTGCTCAAAGAGATTTAGCATTCAGGGCTTGGTGAAGAAAACTTAATTTCTCTTCTATCATCTAGTAAATACTTGACTAAGTAAAAAATAGAAAGAGAAATCATACCAAATTGTCCCAATGCATGAAAATAAAATACCTGAAGTTCATAAAACTCTTCATCATCCAGGACCATCAGCAGATGTGCATAAGCAGCACAGAAGACCAAGAGTACAGGTACCACATCATCTGGCACTCCTTCAGAAACTTTCCTCATTGATTCCAATTTCGATGCGAACACACTTGATTCCTCATCCCCCTCCAAATCTCTGGCAGACACAGAAGGATAACTGATGAATGACTGAAATTTAACAACCAGTGGTTAGCAAGTGACAGGAATCAGAGAAGTTGCATGGAAAAAGCTGTATGGTGTTCATGCAAAACAATCATAGAGATCCTCATGGACAAAAATGGTACTTGTTAATCCACCAAGAACAGAATATCTCATACACATCAAGAACTTCTCCATACTTCCAATTTAAATCAAGCTGAATAGAATTGAGGGATGACCCAATTGTCAGGTCAAAGAGATTTCAGATCCAACATTATATGAGCAAGCAGAAATAAAGGAAACCTCAATCCTAAAGAACACAGAGAAAACCAAAGAGCAACTTGAACAACAGCAACAGTCACACACAAGTTCATTGACATTCGACAGCAACATGTGTTGGTGACAGGCTAGCACAACATCCCCATAACTTTGTCAGACCCCCGCAGTGGGTACATGTCAATGTCATGCAGTGACCAACATCCTAATTTTTTGTCAGAAGACTGGCAATAATAGGAAGATTCAGCGATGATTCTGGCCCAGTTTGACAGAACATAAATAAGGAATTGACCAAGGAAACCAAGAAGAAAAGTTAACACAGAGAGGGCAAAGAACCACGCAAGAAAAGAGGGAGAGGAGAGAGGAACTTTGAGATCATGATCTTTTGAGGAGAAAGTTGTTTTTCAAAAGCTATCCACTTGGAATTACATAGCCCTTGAAATAATCATTTTGAAGATACAAAAGGTGGAAACACCAAACAGAAAATCTTTCTTTGTTAAGCAGACCTCTGGTTTGTTTCAATAGAATCTTTGACGAGTAACCTTTTCTGTTCAGAAGACTAACTAAGCTTGCAATTTGACCTACAAATAACTCTTTTGAGAGGTAAGGCCTAGAGAACCTACAAAACTCACTACTTACTCCAAATTTGCCAGAATCTCAAATACTCCAATCCACACGAGGCAAACAGATCACATTAATAGCTGCATATTGTGGCTGACAACAATTTTTAAACTTGCCAATATAAGCCTTTGGAATCTTGGGTTATTGTTAAATCCAAAAGATTGCAAAAGAGGCCATTAGAAGTACATTGAGATCACAGAATGATTTAGGGCCCATGCCACTGCAAATTTTCATACCCATAAATGAAATACCAAAAATCAGGGCTATCAGGACCTCCAGAAAAAAAGTGCACCTTATAGAATGCAATAAGCGAAGAGGCCTGCTTGCATCAGCACCCCTTTGTCTACTGCCCAGCCTTCTTGCACCAGCACCCACCCACCCATCAACTGACCTTCTTCCAGGATGAAACTCTTGTCGATCTGCAACAGTATTTCCCTCAACACCCCACTGCAAATCAACTGATCTGCTTGCTTCACCATGTGAGGCAAGCCTATCAATGGACCTTCCCACCCCAAGAGCCTGTCTCTCACCCATCCTGCTTCTCTCAGCACCCCACTGTACTTCAGAAGCCTCACTAGCCTCAGCTGGCAATTGTCCATCAATACACCACAGTCTATCAATTGACACTCTTGATAAACCAGGAGCGGAGTTGTCAATCACCATGCTCAATGGTGCAGGCTCCCCATGCATTGGCACTCTTTGGGAAAGAAACTCTTGTCTATCAGGAGTTCCTGTTGAGAGAAATCCATCCTGATTAGCAACAGGCATTCTTTGATAGTCAGCTCTCAGTTCATCAACTGATAATCTAGGAGGAACAAGCCCTGATCTATTAGGAGTGTTCCTTTGCAAGGCACCATCTGCTCTTTCTGCTGCCTGGCTTGTTGAAGTAGATCTAGACCTTGACCTCAATTTCCAACCAAACGCTCCAGCCCAGCGGCTTCCTGCAGTCTTTCCATACTTGTCATCACTGACAGCATTGACTGGTGCCATGTGGGTCCCATGAAATTGTTGAGACTCTCCCTCGACTTCTGCAGTGATCAGGTGGGCTAGGCCTTGGGATGTTCGGAGCCAATCCCAAAGCCGAGGTAGTAATGTAGGTGTAAAGGCCAATAGGTTTAATACAGGGAGGGCTCCACCAAAGGGATTCAAAACTGCAAATGCTGACAACAGATTAGCATACAACTTTGCCACAACTGCCAAGCCAAATTTTGGTGCAGACACACCACCAACTGACTTTCTGCCAGCTGCAGTGTCAATGACTGGTTGTCCCCCTTTCAGAGATGCTTCATGAAGAAGCTGCAGCAGGTGCCACTGATGGTGAAGAGGTCTCAAGCTTTCCACAAGCAGCTGAAAAATGGTTGCTTCAAGCACCTTGACACTCCCATTTCTGAGGAAAAAGAGGCAATCAACACACATAGTCTGAGATCGGCAGTGTGTTGCTAACAGTGGAAAACAGCAGCTATAACTATGAAGAATAGATTCAAGTTCATGCTTCTTGACAAGGAATATCTTCAAGTGTATGACTCTATGATAGAAGAAGTGCTTACCCTCTGCTGGCATCTTCAGAACATGGACCAACATCCTCATTGCCCTTGCTGACAGCTTTCTCCTCCCTCTGGCGTTTGCGTTTAACATCCAACCAGGGGTCTAGGTCATCAAGAAGGCAACATAAGGCCTGGACATATTCTTCACATATCAGACCAGACACAAAATGAGCTGAAAATTCTCTGCCTGCATCACCTTTTGATTGTGGAGAGTCCATGGCCAGACAAACCACATTGCCTAGAGCCCATGCTGAGAATGGAACTCCTCCCAGTTGAGCATCTGCTCTTCCAAGTTGTGAATTTAGAGAGGAGGAAGTTGACGATGCCAATCTAACAAGTAGACTTGAAATGGGTACCTGTAATATCCACTGATCAGGCCTCTACAACATATGGTCACTTCCAATGCAGCTATTGGATATAGGAACTTCATTTGAGATAACAGGACCACAAAGCCAGAAAATGTTGCTACATAATGCCTCCATTAGAGAGGCAGGACTGTACCTAAACATCCAGTACAATACCTCATCAGACTTGCAACTGTTTTGGGAAAAAGAAGTGCGAGCAAACCAAACAAATTGTAGATTTGATTCAATATGTGAATCAGCACAGAAGCAGGTGTTTGGGTATGGCCAAAGAAAGCATGACTCACACCAAGGGCTCGAATGCAGGGGAACAGGGCGGAAGGATGTTTCAAAGCTGGCAACAAAGAGGAAGGCAGCCGCTGGGATAAGAAAGGAATAGTGAGAATGTGCGCAGAAAGCTGGGCTGCTGCTCTGGCTGCTGAAGCCTTGAACTGAACTCCTTCTGATGATCCCTCACTATTCTGGTCTTGGTCTTCTATTGATGCTACAGACAATAGAAGCAAAGGTCGTAACATGACTGTGATTATGCTGGCAGTCACAATGAACTTGTCCTTGCGTCCATGTGGCCGGATCTGCTCATCCTTGATACCTGGCACAGGATAGTTGGCCAGCAAGTATGCTCGGACAGCCAAGAATAGGCCACCATTGCCATTTGCCAGCCATTCTGCAAGACTCAGGACCACCTGATCTGCTTTCTTTTTCCTGGCTTCCTGACCAGACTCACAAAAGCACTTCCATGTGCTTGTGTCAGTCAGTGCCACCATGACCCGCATAGCTAGACCGGGCAAGTTCGCAACTTCCAACGATGCTGAACTTTTACCTCTTGATGCATGTTCTGCTTCACGCCATCCACAGCCATCTTTTGCTATAGTGGCACAAGCAAGCCTCAATACCTGGTGTGCTTGGTGCACCCATTTGGACATCTTATCTGGGAACCCCAGGGCCAACGAGCAGTAATTGAACCGCTGATCTGCACAGAACCATAATCAACCATATGTGAGGTTCTTCCACACTCCCATATGTAGCATTCAAGGAGAACAGGGGAAGGAAGAAGTTGATAGCAGCTACCTGCATTGTTGATACTTTGCAGCAATAGTTGAAAACAGGTGGCAAGCCTGATGGCATCCTCAAATGCTTCTTGGCTAGGAAAAATGAAGCAACTCGAATGCCTCAAGAACATGAAAAGAGGTCGAAGCATTCGATTTGAAATTGCTTCTGCAGAAATTGGAGGTCGGTCTGGATCCTCTTGTATCAGGAATTCTCTGTCCCACTCTGCCCGAGCTTGGCGGGCTGCCTCCCTTGCCACAGTACGCCCCCTCCATACCCTCTACAGTTGCAGACATATGACACACAACACATCTTGGATGAGTATGCATGACATGTTACACAGCACATCTTGGATGAGTGTGTGTGCCCTCAACAAACAGAGAGTACAACTGCTGAGCACCCTAGGGATGAGCACTGGGGCAGTACCTGAATGAGCAAAGCGGAGGCTGCAGCCTGTTTAGCAAGAGAACGTGTCAGTCTCTCCTGTGCTACTTGACCCAGCAGCTCATCTCGAGATGCTTCCTTAACACTGGCCCCTCGGAGTGATACCTGCAAGCGCCGTTTATAACAATTTTCAATCCGATCTTGTAAGCATCTCAAGTAGCTATATGGCAAAGAACTTCTACCATCCCTCAAATGATTTCTGGGGAGTATAATGTTGTTACTTCACTTGAAAGAAAAAGATTGTTTTTTGTTTGATCAGTTGGCATCAGGACATAGTGCAATTTACACACTATCAGAAGAGAATTTTTTCTTAGCTCCCACCGAGCCTTCCATGGGATCAGAAAATCAGAAAATCCATTGCTTTGAGGAGCTACAAATCAAAGGGAATTCCCGCATGTCAACAACACATCAGAACAGAACATCGATGCGCCAACAAGAATCCAACGCAATTCTCCAAGTCGCACACAGAGACGCGCACAAAGAGGAGATTACCAGGTAGGTCTATGCACGCGAGAAAAACATCTAGCAAAAACCACAAGCGTGCGTCAAGAAGGAAAAACGGATTCTCTCGTCTACATATTCCAATTCTTGATAAACAAATTCAGCGGCAGACCTGGCGACGACGTCCCGGAACGAATTGCATCATTCCAGCTACCAGATCATAGCTATGCGCCTCATACTCCTCCTCCTCCCTTCATGAAAACGCCGAAGGCAGCAGTGTCCGTTTCCGTCTCAGAAAATCGCGCTTAAAAACTACTAAAACAAGAAGAAGAAGAACTACAACAACAAGTGTGGGGAGAAGCGGGGGAAATGTTTTGACTCCCCTGACAGATCCTCGGATGCACGCACGTACGAAAGAACGCAACAAACCAATTCCTTTTCGGAAGCTTTGTGCAGAAGAAAAAAACTAGAAAATGTATAAGTTTTCAAACGCACTTCAAGTCAGGCTATTTTAACTCTGACAAAAGGCATGATGAGACAAAGAGCAACAGGAGAGCATCATCATTGTCCCGCTCGCTCGCTCGCTTGCTCGCTGCCAAGATTTCTTCTCTAGCACGCACGCACGCACGCAAAGAGGCTTGGCTTCCCTCGCAGATCGCAGTGCAGCGCAGCACAAAGCACGGCTGAGCGAGAGAGAAGCTCTTTTACACAGATCCCACAGCACTTCAGATCCAACGGTGATTACTCCATTTTCCTTTCACATCAACGGTGACGATTGAAAACACCTGCATATCTTTTAACATCCCCCCCCCCCGGGGCCGCGCCCACGGCGTTCCCGCTCAAGAACCTCGACGGTAGAAAAAATCTTTAACATAGATAATTGTTATCTTTAACATAATATTTCTTATCCGACGGCTGTAAGTCCGTCTTCTATGCCAGTAGACGGCGGAGATCGAGAATCGTAATGTTGTCTTTTCTGGATCGTCGGACGCTCTTTTACACACGCGTCTTTTACTGATCGGAAAAACAATGTCCCTCACATCGCGGAATGGTGATGTGGGTGGGAACATTATGCGCCGGAAACGGCGGCAATAGCAGGTTCACGTCATGCAATCGGAAGCTAACATTACGCAACGGAATACGCGCCTCCCTTGTCGAAAGGGAGTAGTAGGTCTGCATTTAATGCCAACAAATTTGCACAAATTTTCTCAAAGGTTTTTTTATTTATAAAAGAACTTGTGTCCATTTTTGGATATTTTATTACTCTTGCGGGTCAACATGTAGCCCCCAAAATATAATAAAAAATAAATAGGCTAAAGCATGGTTATGTTCCAAACATTATGGCTTTTGGCTTTTTTTTTTCCTTCAATTTTCTAGTATCAAAATTTTTATGAAATTCTCCAAAAAGTCAGCAAAATTAGTCAAATTTGCATCTTGAAAAACAAGGTTTTCCAAAATTACCCCAATTTTTTTGTGGGTAAAAATTTTTTTTTTTGAGAAAACAAGCAATGGTTTTTTGTTATAATTTTTAAAAAAATAAATAGGATATTGTAGTTCTAATTATTTGTAGAATTTAGATGGAAGCCGAATAGCGATAATAAAAAGCAAAGCTCAATTTGTGGAATTATAAATTTTTTTTTAATATATTAAACATCAAATTTATAAGAACTTGTATTATTGAACCATGTCATACATGCTTGTAAATGATATTTCCACTATAGTTAAGGGAATCAAAGCAAATTGGAGTTCAATTGTGTTTGATTTATTAGGGTGCAAATTGCATTATCAATTTGAACACAAGTAAAATTGCAAGAACGTGATTTAAGTCACAATTGCCAATATTTGTCAAAAATGAACCAATCACATTTTTGTGATTTTGGTGTGTCAATATATATAGTTTTTGTATAGTTTATTGCAACCTTTCATCTATGAATTGCAAAAGGTTTATCAAGTGTTTAAAATTTTCAAATTAAAACAATTCTTATGTGCCAAAACAATAATGCATCATATTTGTGCAATTTGGAATGGAAACATTTTTAAATGAATATATCCTATGATGAGCACAAACTACCACAAATGGTAGAACTAACAATGGGCATGTTTAATAGGCCTTTGAGAGTTCACAACTTGGGGAAATCTCGCCCCCAAAAAATGACACTAATGAGGACTTATTCTATGAAGATTATTTCTTGAGTTGGTCATCTTATGCATTCATGGGTTGAAACCAATTCACAACCCTTTTACAAAATACCTAAATAGTTAGTGTAACTGTTATTATGTTCCAAGGGTTCATTGCCTCTTCTTCCCCCTCCCCTTGCCCTTTGTTGACAACCTACTAAGCTCCATGTTGAAAAAGTCTCTACCTTCCATGGCAATCTTCATAGACAATGTGTTGGGTCTAGTGGTGCTTACCTTAGCATGTCTTCTCAAGCTTTCCATAGCTTTATCGGTGCCCAAATTTGGCAACTACGGTATTGAACTTTTTCAACTTGTAAAATTCTCATTTTTCTTAGACATTGTTCTCACTCTCTACCATATTATTGTTCCATCACCCAGAAAAATAATTCAGATTTTCCATTAATTTTGTGTGCAATATTGTGTATTGGGTGGATTATTATTTGGATGATAAGACATGCGAAAATCATTAGTTTAGCATGAGATTATTCATAATCGCAACTTTCATTGTAGATTTAGAAATCATACAAATTTGATTTGATATTTGATTTGATATTTGATTTTATTTGATTTTTATTGTTTGGGTGCATAATTTTTTGAGTATGATGATTCTTCAGGTGCTAGTCCCAAGAGTGAATGGCCAGAGCTTTTATTTAAACCCAAGTTTGAAGCTGTACTTGCCATCCAAGACCCATTTGCTGGAAATGACCCAAGTCAATTTAGTGTGTTTATTCAGAGTCCCTTTGAAGCAGATGTTCGTGCTGCACCTCAGTATGCTAATGACACGGATGTGTGGATTTATACAACTGCTGGCATCGATGGTATTGTATATGAAATTCCAAGACGTGGCCAATGGCATCCTAACCGTATGTTCTCTTTTCTAATTTCTACTGTTCAAGCTTCAAACCTTGGAAATTTTGAGGTGAATTCAATCTAATTTCTATTGTTCAAGCTTCAAACCTTGGAAATTTTGAGGTGAATTCAATCTAATTTCTATTGTTCAAGCTTCAAACCTTGGAAATTTTGAAGTGAATTCAATCTAATTTCTATTGTTCAAGCTTCAAACCTTGGAATTTTGAGGTGAATTCAATCTAATTTCTATTGTTCAAGCTTCAAACCTTGGAATTTTGAGGTGTATTCAATCTCTATTTATCAACACTTGGAGCTGAATGTGTAAAAAATGTGAGGAAACATGAATCATAGTTCTTGCTCATATATTGTCGTCATCTTTGCAATAACATTTAATTATTAGTATATATATCATCATCAATGAAATGTTTTTGGGCAAAAATGTCAAAATAAATATGTCATATATATATATATATATATATATACTAAGAAGGCACATTTATTAATGTTGATTTTTCCAACACATACATCTAAACAACATAGATTCTTTTTTTTTTTTAGGGTTATTTTTTCAAAATTTTACCTCCACAGGAATAGACCCGGGATGGACAAATCTTGTGGGTGTGGAATACAAGATGGCCATACAAATCATCAAACAAGATATGCCTGGAGTTTTGGTTGAATACAAACCAGCCGATAGGTTGCCCCCAGATAATATTCGAATCAACCGTGTGATACTTTATGTAAATCCAAATGGAAATGTAGATAGAACACCAAAAGTAGGTTGATATATCAATTGAGTCATTTTGGTATGAGGAAGTTGAAGTTTGCATGAGACTCATTCATTGATCACTATGTAGTGTATTTCCAATAGTAGATCCCAAAAAGAAAAGTATGTTAAACAACAACTGAATGTAAGATGAGTGAATTTGTGTGCATACAATAATGGGTTCATTGTTGAAATACTCCATGAATATATGTATACAAACAATGCAAGAAATTAGTATGTAAGATGAGTGAATTTGTGTGCATACAACAATGGGTTCATTATTGAACTAATCCAAGAATATATGTATACAAACAATGCAAGAAATTAGTATTGAAGATTATGTGTTTGGTGGTGGGAAGTGCATCTTAGTGATGATAATAAAAAGCAACATTTGCACCTTTTGAGCACTCAATTGTTCTTCACCCACAATTCCTTTGCAAAAACATTGTGTAATCATTTTTTAATGGTCAAGTGGATGACCACACCAATCACACCCCATATCTATTTCACTTTTACTAGCTTCAATTAACAACATCAATAGAAATAAAAGATGAACCAATTATGTGAATGAACTAACCAAAATAACTCAAAAGTATCATCAAGATGTAGGAAGTTCTAAACTATGAGCATTGGAAGATGTAGGAAGTTCTAAACTATGAGCATTGGAAGAGATTTTGTTTTCCATCATGATAAGATGGAAAAAAATCAAAGGCTTTTTTATGCTATTTTGCCTTCAAATTTTGTTGATTGAAAACAAGCATAGATTTGTTTTCTACATGTGGATGTACTAATGGATAAAAACATAATTTGTTCCATTTTTCTTTGAAGCAAGGATTTTTCAACACACAAAATACCAAGGGTGGCTTATATGGACCAAGTACATGTACAAAGGAGCAACAAACAAACAAAGTAATCACAAGTAGCTTGGTTAAAGAATATTTATTACAAATATTGTTCCTTTTGCTAAGATGAAGGATTGAACACATGACCATTAGATGCATCTTTGTTGCATCATCCCACAAGGGAAATGTCAGCACTATTGTGGCTATGATAATATGGCATACCCAAAACTTGGAAGCACTTGAAAAGTCTTTGGCATTACATCTACATGAAGAAGTGTATGATTTTGTGGCATAGCAATTTATAACAAACTTTGTGTAAAGATTATGTAACTCAATCCATACACAAAAACGCAAACATGAATAGTAACTCAAAATATGCAAAAATGTAATCAATGATATTTAATTCATTGCCAAGAAAAACCTAATATAATTCATGGAAATTCAAATGAACAAAATTATAGCATAAGGTCATACTTTAAATTGTTGAAAAGTAAACTAAATATTATGGATTGCATTATTTTTATTTATAGTTGTTTAAAGAAATAGGTCATGGAGAGTTTTCAAAAAAACAATTGTGCAGTTCACTATCCAATGAACCTTCTTCAAAACATATCAAATATTCATCATGCCATATAGATGAAAATGAATGGTGATGGATGCATTTTGCTCATTGTGTATCTAAGGTAGATGTGCATGGATTAACTTCATCCATAAATTTAAAAATGTGCTAATGGATGACTTCATCCACATGATTGAAAATTGGATGTTCATCGATGGGCTTCACATATATGTTACATGAATGACAAACAATTTAGCTATATGGACCAATAGATGATTTTATTTTATTTATAATCACCTTTAGTCTAGTTTGAATTTATGTAACTATAAAAATAAATACATGTATATGGTTTTACATGGCCTTGTAAAACAATGTAAAAATGTGATTCTTACTCGGGGGAGGGTGGGGATTTTATAATGTTTTTGGTGATAGGCCAACCAAATGGCCCATTGAGAAAACAAAATCAAAACATGCACCTAGACAAATAATTAATAAGGATTTGCAAGAAGGTATGGTCATTAAAGGTATATATATGCATTTACACACCCAAAACGTTTACACAAGACTATGTAATTGTAAATGTGAAAAAACTTTATACACAACAACAATGTAAGTGTATATGTAAAAAGTTCGAACATGTATTTGCATTTACATGAGATTTACACACCATATATATAATTAATAACATTCACACACACAACATTAATTCTAATCACCTGTTCAATTAATGGTAATCATCTATTAGTTACATGATAACCCCATATTAACCCAATTTTAACATGTGAAAATGTGTGCAAAGTCATTTTCATTTTGCATTAAATAATAATTATTGAACATCTACATTTCTTCACAAATGAAATCATATTCAACATAGATGAAGATAACTTGTCATAGGCCATTATCATGAACACATAAACAATTATCATGAACATAGGTGTTACAACAAAAGTTATGTAACAAATAAAGTTTGAACATTATCCCAACAATATGTTCAAACATAAGCATTTGAATGAAGTATGCAAATAGGTGTACCCAAATTTGGGATTATATTCCCAATATGAAAAACTAGGGCGAAAGTATTTCCATTTCTTTCCAAATGATGTGCATAACATTATAGCATGCAACTTAATGAAAAAATAAATATTATAATTCAATATGATTAGGGTGCCAAGAATTGGATTACAATAACATATTAAAAATATTTCTGGTCTTAATATTTTTTATTAATATTTTGCTTCTTAACATACAAAAAGAACCTCTTTGAAATGTAAAAAATTACAACATGAAAGAAAACACAACTAACACAATTTGTCACTATGTTGCAAGTTTGTACTATGAACTATGAACTACATCTATTTATGCATGTTTCAAAAGTTAAAACATTTACTTACACTACATCTATTTTATTACCCATTTCACAAAATTCATCATAAAATTGAACTAAAAACCATGTTTTTAAAAACCTCATCAATGGAACAATTTTTAAAATATTTATCATGGATGAAAAATGAACATTTATGACTGAATTTTGTATATGAATGATGATTAAAATTAAATAAATGAATATATGAAATATTTTACATAATAGTGACAAGTGTTTTACATGTTTTTTATTCAGGATACATGTTTGTTTGTTTTGTTTACTTAGATGTTGCCATATTGTACTTGTAACCTTCCCAACAAACTGTTTTTTGAGGAATTATTATTTGTAGCCAAATTAATGGTTGTCTGTAGAAAGATTTAGCCAAATTTGGTTATGAAATAGATTTTTAAAATTACAAATCTTTCATAAACTTTATAATTTTCTGGCTACAAAATAAGATAAAATACTAAAGATTGCAAATTTTTACTATTTTTCCTCATTTATAGCGATTAAAAACCTCCAAAATCATACCATTTTTGAATTTTGGTTTATGGCAAATCTTGCCATTAGAAAAAAGGTTGTCTCCCAAAACCATTTACCCCCCCCCCCCAACTTTGTTTTTTGTATTCTTGAAAAACTTTCAACAAGGTGGTGTGCATGTTTGCCATTTTGCAAATTTTCACCCAAGGGAGCAAAAATGATTGAATTTAGAACAATTTTTAGCTATGGAAATTAATAGTATCTTTTTAAATGGTAATTTTGCAAGTTACAAAAACTTTGAAGTTAAGCCCACTTTGACAAAAATAATATTGGGGCAGGTGCAACTTTTTTTTAAATGCCAAATTTCATCAAAATGAAAAATGAAAAAATGATCAAAAATTAAAAATTATAAAAAAAAAGAAATTGGAAAAAAGATCACACTATGATAAAAAAAAAAGGGTATTTTCCAACTGGCCTTGAAACTTACATTTTGAATTATAAATGACCATTTGCAACTCACCAGATTTATAAATTGTGAGTGTTATTGAACAAGTTGCATGAGTTACAAGAATTTCAACTCACCATATATATAATGCAATTCATTGCAACTCAATTGCAACTTAGTTGAAACAACTCATTTTCAAGTACTATGTAAACTTCACTCCAAGTACAACCAAAATATCTTGTTGATGTTACTAATTTTCATCCATCCATTAAAATTTAACATGTGACACTATGAGGACTTTTCGGTCTATAAATTATTTTCTTGTTGAAGTATTGATCTCTGTCATCTATTATGATTATTAGCGATGGCTTGATATTATGACATGTGGTTCAATAGAAATTTGCCACATGTATGGCATATTAATTGAATAAAAATTAAATAAATAAATATCTATGTTAATAGCTACATAAGTTAGTGCATAGTCATAGGTAGGTTGGTTGGTAGGTCCTAACACCTACATACCTACACTACATACTAACTTACTTACCTACTTATGTAGGTAGGTAGAAAAATAGGCCTTATTTATTTAATACATAGGTAGGCAAGTATGTAGGAAAGTACAAAATTAGGTGAATTTAAAAATATACATTTTAGTTTTTTTTTTTTAATGTTTTTTTTTTTTTGAGCTCATTTCAAAATGGCATGTTTATTTTAATGTGAGAACGTAATAGAAGACACATTCCTTATATCATCTGTGAAATGGATTCAAATACAAAACATATGGGTTTAAAAAAATCGTTAATTTTTAGTTACAAATTGAATTGCACCTACATAAAAACATTTCCACATGCTTTTGTTTATTTTTCATTATGTAAATCATAAAATTAAATCACTGAATGACTTATACATATATGTGTGAATTAATTATTTAATATTTAATTATCTTCAATAGTGAATTTAATTAATAAATCAAGTTTAGATAATTAAATCAAAATAATTTATCTGATTTCAAATCATTATCTGAAAATTTAAATTTTGGATTAAATATCTAATAATTAATTATTCAAATCAATCACTGAAATTAATCAACTAATGCTTTTGTAAATGAATTATTTTAATTCATGTGACTAATCACTTCAAATAATTTACTATTTAATTTTTAAAAATTTATTATCAGATGATTAATTATTTAAATTTATATAATTAATCGTTTATTGTCTTTTTAAATAAAAATTATTAGTTATTTGAATTAACTAAAAACCAATTATTTGAATCAAATGGGTTTATAAATCATATTAATAATTAATTTTAAGTAATTATTTCGTAATAATTAATTATATTTAATTTAATATTTTATATTGAAAAAAATGATTAAAACTAATTCATTAATATGAATTAAAAATGATTTTGAAAAAAAACATCAAGGTATAAATAGGCATATCCATATGCACACCCAAATTGAAACAAATATTTATCTAATTATTAATTGATGAGTAATTTTTTTTATACATCCATATTATTTAATCTAATTAAATTGATTGATTAATTATGTAATTATATGAATTACACTGATTTATTCAGGTTAATAGTCAATTATTTTGTATAATTAATAAGTTCGGAATAATTAAATGTATGAAACATAATTTCAAATTTAAAAGTCAAATGATTGAAACCATTAAGTTTTATAAAATATTATATATGGATCTTAATCCTTATTAAATTATAAATTGTTGCATAATTAATACAACATAGTTGAACACTAGGAGTTTAATAATGACGCATTAATGGCCTAGTAGTTGTATCAATGGGAATCATAATAAAAAACTAATTCCAAATATATCCCATAATGGGCAATGGAACTTCAAACATGTGGCATGATCGCATGTATGTACATCGTACATCATTTACAACATAATTGTTGCATCAATGACACATTTACAATAATTCTAAAATAGTTATGACATGCAACTATGGTGTAACTTTTCAAAACATCAAATGTGGTTGATTGCGGATGTATATATAATGTGTACAAATTACAATGTAAAAAACCCTTTTTCAATTCATTTGCAAGTATAATACAATTAGTTTATTTTCTGACATGATAATTTATTTATTAACTCCCCATATTTCTAGGGGCATAGTTGCATAATAGTTGTAATACCCAAAGGATAGTTGCACAATAGTTGTATACAAATTGTTTTTTGAGCTTTAGATGTGAGGCAATGTGGTTTTGGTGGACACAATTTCTCATAGTGTCACCACATTTGCACTTGATTTTGGTTTTGTAAACATTACTTTAAGTAATCAATAACATATGTAATAAAAGGGTTGCAAACATATTCTAATGAATAATTTTTTATATACCAAAATTTTAATGTTTTGAAAAAAATTTATTCACCAAATTCCCCCCCCATAGGCAATTTTTAATATAAATTTTAATTAACCAAACATATATAAGAATGTTAAATTTGTATATTTTCATAAAATTTTGTATCAAATTTGGCTAAATTTTCTTATGGATGATCAACACTTTAGCTACATCACAAAATTGGAAAAAAAACATTGGTTCCACTAAACCATTTTTATTTGTGCAATAAATGATAAAGGGAATGTATGTCCATGAGCACATTTTGTTAAAAATTCAATAGCTTTTCATTGCTTTAAAATGTTTATACTTTATACACATTGACATCAAATTTCAGCATTCACATGTCTAATGTGAAAAAAGACTAAAGCCTTTTGTACTTCACACTAAAAACACTAAAGTCATCTATGTTTAAAACCAAAAAAAACTTTAGATTAAATTTTTTTAAATACTAATTATCTTGATTTACTCCAATGCATAACTTTCAAACCTATTAATTTAGGAAATTTCATATGTTACCCACAAATATAAAACATCATCCATGTTTGGAGAAGGGAGCTTTTAAGTTACCAATGGAAATATTTTGCTTAAACAAATTGTCTAATTTTTGGTCATGCCTTGGTAGTAAAAATGTTGTGTTAAAAACCAGTATAAAATATAGTAACTTCAAGGTACTTTGACCCCTATATAGTAATACACTATTTTTTTTGCAATTTCGTGAATCAAACTTTGACAAATGTAATGTAAGATTTTACACTCATCATTTGAATGAAAATATGTTATTCATTTTTAACATAGATGTTCATACATTACGAGTAAAATAATTTAATGGTTCAAAATGAGAATGGTATAAATGAAAGAAAATATGTTTTTAAATGTTTAGGTTAAAGCAATTTAGGGTTCCAAGTGATGTGACATGGTTGGCAATGTGAAGGGTTGTCGTTTGTCTCCAAACAAAAATTCTACCACCGCAATGGTTCTCTAACTTTCTTTGTTTTACATTTTCATTCCTATTCATTATAGTCTTTCATTTCTTTTGAATTATTCAAAGCATTTGGCAAGTCTATTGAAGGAAAGAGTAATTAGATTCCCTCTAGACAACCTTATTCTTGCAAAGTACTTGTGTGATCAAGCAAGATGTTTACCAAGTTGTTTTCAAGTTCATAGACCATTGCATTATCATTAATCTTTCCAACTTTTCATGTGCATGGAGGAGTACTTAGCTTGAAAAGGAGTGCATTTTCGGTATGCATTTTTGGTTGCACTTTGACAAACATGAACAATGATGTAATGTTGTTCAATGAAGATGTACTTGAATGTAGATGTGTCTTTAAAGAATAAATAAGAGTAAGTTTTTTTTAAGTCATTTTTCCATGTGGAAATATTTCTTACTATTGTTGTTCTATCTTGTAGACTTATTTATTGTGAAAAATAACAAGGTTGGAATTAGGAATTTTAAAATCTTTGTATGTGAGTGTGCAACAACTAGAATGGTTATCATTACACCATTTACGTTACAAGGGAATAACATCACAATCATTGATATACAACATTAAGATCCAATGATTGATAATTCAATTGACTTCAATTTTATCCTACAAGAATGATCTTTTACTCACTTGTTACACGTTGCAACCCTTTATATTTTGAAATTAAATTGGAGGCTTAAAAATTAAACTTTTCATAGATCACAATGGCAATTATTGATTTAAAACACATCATTATAATATGAAAATAATATATGCAACACAACATGAAAGTTGGGAACACGTATATCATACTCATGGGTGAAAGCACACTATAGTGACCCCCCCTTTTGGGTATCACATTGTACTACTTTCCAAGGATGTGCATGTTTTGAATGTATCCCACTTCAAACTTTCGAAATATTTTCATAATTTATTTTTTCATATTATGTTAGAATATAACTTAGGTTGAGAGATTAGAAAAGAAACTATTTCATTTCATTTTATAAAGTGGGAGATTGGAATATATTTGTGGAAACTAATGTAATGTACCTTTGTACTCAAAAATACAAATATGTTCCAAAAATAATTTAAATGATTTAAATTTTTTTATGAAAATTGAAGGTATATGGAACCATGTCATTTCACATAATATGAACCATGTTTAGATTCCATGTGATTAATTTGTAAATTTTCATCTCAAAAAATGAGTTTTTCAGCAAAGATGCAATAAATGTGTGATAAATTGAAATTTTGACAAGAAATCACATCCACATAAAAGATGACAAGCATAGTTGGATGGGACATTTAAAAAATTTCATTAAAATTGATTATTTTAATGATTAATGAAAGCCTAAAATTAATGCAGTCAAAACAAAACTTTGGCCCTATTATACCAATGTATATTATAAATATACACATGGATCCTTCAATATAGATAATGAATTTTTTTATTATTTTAAAAATAATATTACATAACATTATATTTGTAAAATAAATGTTTAGGGCCCAAAAACCAAATTTGATACCCAAAATTAAATGTATTGTGTTTTTGAAACAATTATACTGTATGTACTATAATATTAGACCCAAAAGTGCCCCAAAGGGGGTCACCATAATGTGTTTTCACCCTCATCCAAAAGGAATCATGTTAATGCATTAGTAATTACAAGTCATATAAACAACTAAATCAACATCTTCAAATATGTTTGCCTTTTGTACCCAACTTTGACCACTTTAGCCTTTATAGTCAATGTTATTCCCATTTGTGTGAAGCCTAATTTTTTCTAGTTCTATGATAAACTTGATTAAAATGTAGGTAGAGAATAGTACCATGTTGTGGTCGAAAGAAAAATATGTATTTGAAGAAGATAAACTCCCTTCTTACACGTATGTTTCATCTTTTAAAATGAATTCATATCAACACATGTAATGAAAATGTCAAATGCACAACATTCAAGTGTACTTCACAAGCTTTCAATATCATGAAATTTCATTCATGCAAAAATCATAAAATAATATGTCCATACAAAATTTGTGGGTTTCAAATTGTAAAAATGACATGATATATATATATATATATATATATATATATATATAACTTCTATATAAATGATGTCTTTTCTACTTATGATGTTTTGAAGTGAAATATGTACAATTTACATTTTAACTAAATTTGTGCAATTATCTTGATGTATTTTTGCATAAAACTATGCAATTTTGTGTATTAAACATGAACATTTATGTATGTCATTCAAAAATAATTGTTTGAATATTTATGATATTGAATACATACAAATGTCGTTCATTTTAACCATAACATGGAATTCATGTTTTGTATGAACTTGTGAAAACAAGATTTTGCATAAAAATTGTAAAAAGTTATGAAGCTTGGTAAGTTTGTGATGTACCACAAATTCAAAATGACATGAAAAAAAACTAAATGTAGTTTAAGTATTTTGAGAGTAGGAACCTACTATCAAGAAGCCACATAATGTAGCTTTCCTTAATGTCACTTGTATCAATATGGGGTGTGCTTGAATTTTTTTTGTTACACCCATTGTTGTAAATGGAATTGTTCCAATTTTCCCAAAACCTTGTGTGGTATCATGTAAAAATTCAATCTTTGTATATAAGTTGGGAAAAGTTGCAAACTTGACTTGTGAAGGAAAATGGTTAGGTTGTTTGCATAAAGTTCCAATTCTATAATAGTTGTGGATGGCATGCTTTTAACATAAATAACAATTTTTTATTTCTTTTCATTTGGTTAGGATGTGTATACCTATAGATTCTAAACACCAACCAAGATATAAGTGAGATTTTAATTTACACAAAAAAATTACAATGCAAAATTATATAGAGGAATGGAATTGACCTTCCATGTTCTTGGGCCCACCTCCAACTAAACATTGCCTGAGATTGGCTTCTAATTTACATTTGGATTGATTGACATATCTTCCATTTTGGAACAACCACAATGTTTTAATAGAACAAGTTGATCCCATTTTTTCTGGGATGGGTCATGGCAAATGATTGCAAAAATGTTGTCATCAAGAGTTAGACATTCTAGAAATCTTGGAATTAAGACTCAACTTTTCATCTTGGTGAAAGGTTTTTTGGACTCCCTTAAAGTCTAAAACCTTTTGAACTTTGATAACACATGGAATGATTTCAAGAACATCATACACTAATTTTCTCTAGGCAGGCATGGATGATGTTTCTTGACTCAAAAGGAGGTAAAGATACCAAAGGTGGTTTCTCACCTAAACACATAAGATAATAACCAAGTTAACACTATTCGAAAACAACCAAACCAAAAAGGAAAAAAAATACAAGGCACAAGCCATTGTAATTATTGTTCATAGAACCCACAAATGAATCATATTAATCAATAACGTATTCCATTTCTTATGTTTTTCTAGCATATTAATTTGACATAATGCATTTTTATACTTTTTAAAATTATTGTGTTCTTTTATTGGAATCCATCCATAAAACGCATTGAAAAGACGCACAACACAAAACACATCGAATGGACCCATAATTATCGATTCTACAACAATATTGAAAATAATATGTTTTTATAAAATTCAAAATCATAACGACAAATTACATGTGATTAAACATTGATATGCACCAACAAATTACTTGGGTTTAACAAAGGCATGAAGTCTTGATATATTTGGACTAACATCCAATGGATAAACCCAACACATTAGAACAATAGTGAATGTAATGAAGCTTGTCATATTTGATGCCAATCACAAATATACATGTTTCAAACAACATATTTGCCGGAATGAAAACAATGGTAGAAATCAACACTATTTTGCATAACCAACATGGATGTGTCAAAGACACGAATAATCACAAGAACAAAGGTTAAAGGAAAGGTTTAAGTCTAACTTTCAAACAAGGAACAAAATAAAATTATATGATTCAAAAACAAAAACACAAGAACTATGAACAAAAACACAAGATGTGCAAAATGAATGTGAAAAAATATTTTTATTATGTTAACATATGCAAACATGAACATGAAAAGAAGATGGCAAGGCTATGGTGTAAGATCATGTTTAAAATTAGTGTTGAACAAACTAAAAGAAATGAATAGTCCTATTTCTATTCATACCTCTTTGGGGACCTAGTTCAAAGAAGTTTCCATGGATGTTTTTATGTGTGCATTGAATAAAGAAACTTCTTGAAAACCCTCATAACTGAAAGTAAACTATAAATTAATTGAAACTTAACTGAAAATTAATTATGACTTAAATAGAAGTTAACTAGGAATTAACTATAGTTAATTAGGATTCAATTAAGTATTAACTAGGATTTAATTAAAAGTTAATTGGGAGTTAATTTGAAGTTGATTAGAAGTTAATTGAAAGTTAATTAATAGTTTAATTGGGAATTAATTGAAGTTGACTAAAAGTTAATTAGAAGTTTAATTGCGAGTTAACTGTAAGTTAATTTGGAGTTAATTCAAATTTAACTAAAAATAAACTAAAAATTAATTAGAAGTGAATTAAGATTTAACTGAAAGTTAATTAAAAGTGAATTGAAACTAAATTAAAAAATAAATACAAATTTTATACAAGTCATGAATGAAGATTCAAAAAAATGAATCCCACTGCATTGACATTTGTGATAGGAAGAGATTGTTGACGACTTCCTAGACTCATAAACAAGATCAAATTTAATTGAATATGTAAAACAAAAAGATGGAATTAAATTTTTATCACACCGTGTAAGATATAGGTGATACTTCACCTCTTTGTGATGTCCTTATCCTATATGGAGGAGGTCATTCTTTCAACATCATGAATTAACAACTCTTTGGAAAATCATAGTAATAATAATTGAAACTTTAAACATTACAATTATTCCAAAGACAAGAAACAAATAAGTATTTCGGGTCCCCCCTAAACAATCGAATGCAATGGGCTAGGTTGGGTTTGAAAGCAAAAGATGCAAGACCCTCCATAGTAATCAAATGGCATGAACCAAGTCATATTTGTTAATAAAAGAATGCACCATCATTCCAAGTGAGTGGTTACATGGAGGATTCAATTTCATTTCATCATCAAAATATTGTATGTTTATGTCTTCATTTTATTCCCACACGACCTTATGATAATGTCCTTTCTCTAGTTGTTAGGACCCATTAGAAACTACAATAAAGGACCACAAGCACAAAAAAGTATCAAGCTAAGTTTCTATTGCATTTCCAAAAGGGTAGATACTATAACAATGCTAATGAACACAATCATTGAAAGGAAGCTTAGGATAAAAACAAACACATAATAAAGATTTGAGTAAAATAGATTTAAAGCTTCCCAAACATGCCAACAACCTTATTAAGTGAAGTAAATATTGAAATTGATAGAAGATACCATATTGAATTAGTAATAAACATGAACTAACATAAAAATATGTGTATTAACTTTTAAAAATATAACTTTTTCTTCTCTATCAAAAACAACACATGACCTACAAGGAGCATCAAATTAACAAACTTTCCTTTAAAATCTCCATGGGTTAACATATATTCAACATGAATTATTTTACAACCATGGTTTGTAAATCACTTGTAATCTCTGAAAAACCAAGTCTTTCTATTAACTTTGATGTCTTTGAAAAACCAAGGTTTTTTACTAGTTCTAATGCCAAATTGGCCTTAAACACATGTAAACCACAAGGCAGAGGGGAGGAGGGGTCCTTATGCCTACTAGTCATCAAGAGTGGGAGGCATCTTAGACCTAGACATAGGCATAATTTGCCTCACACTCTCAAGGCATAGGTGTGAGATCTTTCCTCATTTCTAGAAAGGAAAGTCATGTGTGTGGTAAAACCCTAGGTTGGGGGCATTCCCAAAATAAGGGGCATAGGATGACACAATAATCAAGTATAGTTTGAGACCTTGGGAATGTTTGGGGTGCATCATCGCACATTACCCATCATAGAGCACAATATGAACATTATGAGATGAAATTAAACATTTGTAGATCATGGGCATAAGAGGATGGTTCTTGCACCTACTCCTTAAGAAAGAATAGGAAGGATCTTACACCTATAAGTAGACATAAATTTCCTTGGGCTCTTAAAGAGTAGTAGTAAGACCCATCTGATTTATTATTATTTATGTGTTTATTTATTTATCAAGGTGGGTTGTTTGTGTATTTGTCACATTGCAATTGAGATCTCTCAAACAATGGTGCCTCTTGTTGTGCTCTTGGAAAGTCCTTGATGACATATTGAATTTTGAGTAATTGTTTTTCATTAAAAATTCGACTAAATGAAAAAACCTGCTTTTGAAAAGAAGAAATAAGTTGGGTAACTAGTGCAAAGTTAGGCCAATATCATATATTGTAAAGGATGTCGAGATGAAAAATGACGCTTCCCCTGAATTCGTCCGTCATCCATCCTGTCATCTGTCTAGTCCATCCGTCCCGTCCCATCATGGTCTGTTTACTCCGACGGGGCAGAGAAAACAGTGGAATGCAGACGCGGCGAATGCTCAAACCAGATTTAGACAATGAGTCCGTGTAGCTCACCTAAATTTAGGCAGGATAGCAGAAAAAACTCTCCTGTCCGCTTAGGACAGTCGCCATTTAATGTAAATTAAAGCTGGGGATCCTTGCCATTGCACCTACCTAAGGAATTTGAAAAAAAAATTCCCTATTATACAAGGTTTGCTTTCTTTCAATTTTTGTGATCAGTTATCCCACAAAGAGGATTTAGCCAAATTAGGCTATAGACCATATTAATGACAGTGAATAAACCATTTAAGAATATTTATGCTTTATATGTATTTGGCAAATTTAAATTATTTTTTCTAAATTTGGCGATTAGGGCCATTCCTTTTGACAAAAAATGTTAGAATGTGTAGAAAAAATAAATTTCAGGTTGAAACAATGAAAATAAATTCCCCAAAAAGAACCTAGAAATGTGGTATATATAGAGGTTTTGGAAATGTAGTTTGTAGTTGTAATTTTGTAATATGTACTGTCAAATACACACACTTGTGCATTAGGCACGGGGTTCACACTAGTGAAATTCCAAGGGCTGTTTCTTCCGAATTTTGAGTGGAAGTCCTTTTTGGAACACAGGAAGTGGATTCCGAACAACTCCCTCGTTGGGATCAACCATATTCCATTCATAATTGAGCACCAAGTAGTGCAAGAACACAACCATTTCTG
>Ga0116229_10002233_pt1 | contig 31204 bp, 44 predicted proteins | sample S1TSphgellanicum_3_FD_87313 | JGI IMG/M metagenome (GOLD analysis project Ga0116229, IMG submission 87313) | Host-associated microbial communities from peat moss isolated from Minnesota, USA - S1T2_Fc - Sphagnum magellanicum MG | ecosystem: Host-associated > Plants > Peat moss > Unclassified...
CTAATGAACTATACCCACATTTTGTAGTAGTGAAGACATCATTGAAACCTTCCAAAATTTGATGGTACACGTAAACCTATTTAAGGTCCTAATGATGATGAACTTCATCCTCTTTTCTTTATGCTATTGAGTAAATGGAAGGTTGGCTCTCATGTTTGGTTCTCAAAAGGCCCTATTGGGATTGGAAAACACGGAGATTAGCAACAAATATGGTAGGAGCACTAGGATAAATCACATGCAAGAAGAATTTGTATCTTCTTGGATCGGAATGGGAATTATTGGACATAGATACGAGGAAAACTAATCAAGAGTGGACAAGATGTTGCATGATAGGGCTATTCAAAGGATTATCTTTGGTGAAAAGAGTGATGGAAAGTCTCTATCCTTTGTTGAGGTTTTGGAAGATGAAGTTCAAAACTATGCACTTATTCAACAAGGTTCTACATCTCATCAACTCAAGTTGTTACACCACCTTCACAGATAATTGGTGAAAATGTCTTGGGAATTTTTTAATTGTTGTGCCAACAAAGGAATTCAACAAAAGTGCAATGCCATAGTTGCAATTGGTTAGAAGGGGATTGAAGAGAATCATTACAACATGCAAAAAAATGACATTTTTTGTGCAAGCTAAGCAAAGGTCTTGTGAAACAAAATCTTACAACATTGTGCCACTTTCTTGCATCAAATCTCATTCTCATACACGTGGGGGGGGCATAATTTCAATAATGTGCATAATTGCAACATCATCGTTCATTACACCAAATCCCAATACTAATATTTTATCAAAGCTGTGAATTTCTCGAGGGTGATGATGCACTTGCTAACAAAAGGGTGATGCATCAAATCAGATTGATTTCTATATAGTTTCTTTGGAGGTTGATTAGCGCCATAAACACATTGGCAATTTCATACAAATCATCTAGAGTTTTTCGTGAATGAAAAGAGTTCATTTTGTGTGAAGAGAGGTTCTTATACAAATTGTATCCAAAAATTTTTGCATGACATATAAGAAGCTGATGATTCATATGTGTAGTTTTTTCTTTTGGTTAGAAACAGGAACAGACAACAAACAGACCCTCAGTGGTTCTTTCATGAAACAGCTCAGTTCTTTGAGGTTTATAACTGGACCCGGCAGTTCTTTGATTCTGCTTTGATTGTTCTATTTTTGCCTTCATTTTTATTTATTTGATTTCACAAAATTGTCAAGATTTTGTGGCAGGAATGTTGCACAGATTTGATTCAAATGTCCGTAAGTACATCAAAATCACATGTTGCAGCAACACCACCACCACCACACACACACACTCTCTCTCTCTCTCTCTCTCTCTCTCTCTCCCTCCCTCCCTCCCTCCCTCCCTCTCTCTCTCTCACATGCAAGCACAAATTCAAACCAAAGAAGAGTTCTACCTTATTGTCTGCCAACAATACGATCGGTACTTTCAAACCAAATCTTGTTCTCTTCAACACTCTACTCTAAAAAGCTTTTCAAAAGATAGAGCTGGCCCCCCCAAAACAAAAGATGAATAAATCCTTTCTTGACACTCTTGCTAAATGAACACTTATCTCTCCCAACAACTCCTGTAAAAAATTGTACAAAAGTTTTCAAAAGCCAAAACAAAAAAAGAAGTTTAAATGAGTGTTAGTTTCTTTGTTAGAAATCTGTCATGGATTCTAAGTTCATTAAAATGTGAGAAATCTGTCCCAAATTCTAATTTCATTAAAACGTGAGAGGTTTGTATTACTCACCCCAAATTTCCTAACAGACACCTCACCCAGCATGGCTCTATGTCAAAAAGTCCTGCAACAAAAATCATCATATGTCTGAGCTGCAGATTTTATGACACCAGGAGGAGGACAAGGAATTAGGAATTAGGAATTCCAGAGCTGTAGTCAAAAAACTGTTTCTTTACCTCTGAACTTGAACAGTTGTTTAATTAGTTCTAAACAATAAAAGACTCTTCGCTCCCAAGAATAATTAATACAAAATGATATAAACTGTAAACACTAATTAAGACTATAAACACTATAATGCTAATCCTAGAAACGTTGGACTAGGAAAAAAAAAACATTAAAAAAATACGGGATCATGATCGCAAGCTGTTAACATATCATCAGAGCAGAAGAAATATGATTGTAAAAAAAAATGGAGGTCGAGAGAATGAACTGCAAAGAAGATAGATAGAATGGAGAGCAAGAAAATGAACTGCCAAGAAGATAGATAAAATGGAGCATAAGAGCATGAACTGCAAAGAAGATAGTTGAAATGGGGGTCAAGAGTCCCAAGAGGAATGAACCACACAGAAGATAGATGAAATGGGGGACAAGAGAATGAACCACAAAGAAGACACATAAAATGACCAGCAAGAGAATGAACTGGAAAGAAGATATAGATAAAATGGATGACGAGAGAATGAAGCATGAACAAAGTGGCACAAAGTAAATAGATGGTGTGCCAGCAGCTAGCTGTCAACAGGAATAGAGAACTTGAATGGAAGGTATTATATAGCATCAAATGTTGAAAAGAAAACTACAATGGGTTTTTGTCTTGGATCTGGAGAGCTAAAAAGCGGAAGGAGAATACTTGAAACAAAGAATGAAAGCTACTATAGGTTGTGTGTGTGTGTGTGTTGTATGTGTGCAATGAGATTGAACATTGCTAGTCATAACTCTGCCACCTACTCTGGATACGACACTTTCAACATGCAAGAACTGCCCCCAAAAATGCACTGTTACTTACATGAAATCTAACCCACCTTAAAATTTCATGACTGGGAAAGGGGGGGGGGAGATAATGTTCCTCTCTGGAGAAAGGGGCAAAGAAGTTTGTCTCTATTGCTACAGTCTACATGCTGTTAAGTTAAATCACTGCAGGAAGATCTCTAATGAACAGGCATCTTGTCCATTACTCAATGCTTCTCTGAGTGTTCAGTTGCAACAGTACCTGCACCAACATTTCTGAAAATTCATATAACAGCAGCAATGTGTAACTCGCTCTTCTGGTCATGATCTTCCAAAAGACCTGATGTGTGCCTGAAACATAGAAACCTTTCAGCCATGGATTTCATCCTCAGATTGATGCCACAATGAACACCAAGCAGTTCCTTTCGAGCCCTTCTGAATCAGCCTTATTTCACAATCTGTTATCATAATCTATAGCAGAGCACTGAGTCCTGATTTGCAAGATAGAGGGTGTCCTAATCCCAGCAGCCTCTTGCTTCCAGGGAAGCCTCAACACAGAAATCTACTATGCAAAATCAATGGCCAACAAAAAGTGCAAACATTAGTATTACCTGATACACCACTACAAACACTCTCAGCTTGAAGAAAATTACGAGACTGCAAGAACCTCCCGTGGAGATGCTTCCAATGACATCATGCTCTTGGCTCTGCAGTGCTCACAGTTGCTGCAGTCCCTCCCTCCACCGCCACACCCCAATATATGTATGTATGCATGTGCACAAGCAAAATCCCAACCCTTGTCACAATCCTGCTGCAAAACTCAACCATCTAAGAGCATAACAAAACACAGAAACTTAGAAACCATTTGCTGTGCTTCAAATCCACAAGAATCCTGTGGAATCAGGATACATAACAGGCTGAACCTGTAAATCCCTGATCTACATGCAGCAGTGGGTTGGTGATTGATCTGTTGGTCTTTCTCACGTTTGCATTACCCTGAACGTAGTCTGTCGGTGGAACCTAAACCTTAAACCCTAAGAAACCTGTGGAATTGGGATAGATACTACATACCAGGCTGTGGCAATGTGTTTGCTCTGCAAGGTTTCTTCATCAGGGATATTGCCTGGAGTCTTCACGAGAGTCTGCAAGGAGTTGCGGTCATTGGGTACCCGTTGCCACTTCATGTTTGGAGGAAATCTTAGAGTGTGGTGCTGCATGATGGGTTGCGATGCAGCAGCAGCAGCTGGTTGCTGATTAATCTGTTGATCCTTCTCGAATTGCTGCTGCTGCTGCTGTGCACTCTCGTTGCTGCTGTAAGAAGAATTAGCTGCAACTCGCTGCTCCTTCTCTTCATGGTCGTGCCTGGCTGTAGTCTGATCCCATCCAGAATTGTTGCTATTCTGAGAGCGGTACGTGTAGACACTAGTACTACTCTGTGATCGTCTGCTCTGGCCACCGTGCTGCTGCTGCCAGACTTGTTGTGGCTGGTAAGGAGGAGCAGAGGAAGAAGAAGAAGAATCCCCCCGAGCTGTGAAGTCTCTCTTGATTCGACGCCAGTGTCTTGGACACCCAACAGCAGCAGCAGTAGTCTGATGAGCATCAGCTGCCTGAAGAGCAATCATCTGCTGCAGAAGTGCCTGGTGGAACAAATGGGTGGGATATCCCAGAACACCCCGATGATGATGATGCTCTTGCAGCAGCAGCTGGCGAGGGAATTGCGGCCTGGTCACTCCTCCTGGCGCCCTCGTCACCCCCGGCTTGCGATGCACTTGCTGCCCTCCTCTCGACGTCGGCTGTTGACCTCCATGTGTGTTGTTACTGAAATGATGAGGTCCTCCGGGGATCCGGGTCGAGGAGGAGGAGGTGCCGCCTCGACGATGATGTGTTCCTCCTTGCAGCCAAGGCTGCTGTGAAGAGCTTGACTGTGAAGAAGCACGATGCTGCTGTAGATGAGGTCGAGGACTGAACAGCGGCTTGTTGTTGGATGGGAGTAGACGGTGAGGCCATTGGAGAAGCGGCAATCGGCCAGATGGGTCTACTAGATTCTCAGCTTTCCTACTCTGTACACCGTCCGAGCTCCGATCGGAGCTTGCTAGATGTGGTTGCAGATGGGATGCTGCAGCTCCATCATCACGAGCAACATCAGCTTGTTGGGTTTTTAGGAAGCGACGCTGGTATTGTAGCCAGTATTCCGGCAGATTAGGCATACGAGCAACCGCCGCTACAGCAGCAGCGTGTGTGGCGTAAGCTGGGTCAGGCAGAAGCGGCCGTGAGTCTTCTGAAGCCACCACATTGTTGTTCTCTGATGAGCAGCCTGCTGCTGCTGTGGGTCGGCTTGCATCTGCTGCAACAAGAGCTTCTTTCTCAGGTGGTGAATCACAACCCACGTTTGTTTTAGGATTACCACACCTTGCGGCATCAGAAGAAGAGGAGGATTGTGGCTGGCTTGCAGCAGCAGCAGGAAGCTGATGATTGCATGAAGTCAGGGGTGGTGCAAACTGCTGCTGCCGTCGTTGGTTGTACAAATGCAGCCTCCAGAGCTCCTCTGCAGCAGCAGCAGCCTGATGTGACATTGTCTCATGACTGTCATATAGTGTCTGCAGGACTCCTGATCGCTGTTGCTGTGCATGTTTGAACATCTCGCAAGGCTGATGATAACCTCCTGAAGCTGCTGCTTGTGGTAGCAGCAACTGCTTGACAGTATACCTGTTCTCAGTTTCCAATCCGGCATGATGTGGGTAATGTGGCAGCATCAGCTTGTGATGCTCCACTACTGCACGTTCACTGGATTGATGATCTCCATGCTGCTTTCCAGCCATGATCTGAGGAGGCAGCATTGCTGCTGTTGTCAAGGTATCATCCTTGCCCACAGCAGCAAGTGGTCTTGGAGGATTGGTGTCAGAACCATCTTCTGACACATTCTTGATGGTGGCACCACCACTGGTTCTTCGCACACTGTCTTCTGACACCAACCCATGCTTCAGAATTGTAGTTTCCCCTGCTGCTTTCATCAAGACACCATCCTCAATGATTTCTCCCTCCTCAGCAATGTATGCTGGAATTCCAACTGGTTTACAGGAAGAACCATCATCAACAATCTCCTGTTTTTCCTGATCAGTTTTGACATCCGGTTCATTTACCAGCTCAATGATTTGTGTAGTTACCTCTCCCTGGTTGTCGATGTGCATTTGATCCTCCTGTGGTGGTTTTCTGTACTGTGGTCCAGATGCTATTGTTGGCTCCTTCATCACATTGCTGCTACAAGGTTTGATGATATCCCGTAATGTCTTGGAGGATTTGTCCTCTGTGCACTGGAGGTTCTCATTCATGACTCCTGCCTGGCCTTGCAGAAGATTCCGTTCACCTGCCTGATCTGCAGCGTGTGAAGCTGCTCTCTTGACCCCAAGCTCATTAGCTGCAGCTGTGAGATTATCACCTGAAGTGGACAGTTGAGACTCCTCACCATGTCGCAGCATCTCAGTAAGGAGTTGTGACTTGGGCTCCAGCATTGCTCCAGGAGCCTCATTTCTAGCAGTGTCTGCAACAGCTGCCTGTGAAGACAAGACTCCTTTCTCCATGGCATTATCAGGTGCCATGGCATCATGCTTCTCTTTGCTTGAATGATTCACAGCCTCAACAGAGTTCTGCGTCTCTGTCTTCTTGTGGGTTGATTTTGCACAGAGCAGTTTTGCCATGTGAGCTGGCAATGGTGGCAACAAATAGTATGAGCTCTGGGTATTAGCCAGTTCAGCTTCAGTTGCTTTCAATCCTCCTGCAGAATGTCTTAGAATGCCAAGCTCACTCAACTTGCTCACAATGGCACGAATCTCTTTCCTTCCTTCATCAAACTCCAAATGGGCAGGTGTATTATTACTACCCTCTTGAGCAGGTGGTTCCATACTCTTTGCCTGATTGCCAACACGAGGTTGGGCATGTGTGTTTCTAGTCTTGCTGACCAGATTGTTGGACATGATCGCAGTTGGGATGGTTGCAGTGGGAAGAAGATGAGTAGCTGCTTCAGACATGGCCTGATGATGATGATGATGATGATCCACACTGTCAGGCAAATCCTCCGTGATGGTTGAACCACAAGCACTGTATTCACTATTGTTCTCAGCCCCAAGCTTTGAAAGTAGTAGTCGTCCAGTCAATTCACTCTCTGCAGAAGATTGCGATATGATCTGAAGGTTCATTCATGGGACCTTGCAAGTCTAGAGAAGCTGCAGGCACAAATTACACACATGCGCAAAACACAACATCTGAATCTTCTGGCATACAAGCTCAGTCTACAAACTTCATGATCAGTAGCAACCATTTGCATCTCAATTGCAAAAGTAAAGACATGAGAGCAGACATTGCAATTCAATTGCAAAAGCAAAGACATGAAGGCAGAAATTGCAATTCTGTGAAAAACTTCATATACCCCCAGTTCCTTATGAGTTCTGCAATCATCAAATCTGAACAGGAATTGCAATGCACATGCTTACTTGAATGAAACTGCAGAGACAAAGAGAGCTGGAGATGTTGATGATTCTGAGGAAAAATCAAACAAATTCTTGCAGTTTGTGATGATTGCTGCTGCACTTCCCATGTAGCACAGATTTCGGCAGCATCAGGGTATACATCTGAAACTAATCTTTTACATTTTGAGCAAAGCAGTAATGAGAAGAAAATCAAGGGCTATGCTCTCTGTTCTGGTAACTGCAACAAGAAGCAAATTGAAACTAAGCCAGAACAAAGCAGCAAATTCTGGGCAAGACAAAATCTGCACAGATCTTATGAAACAAAAAATGTCCGCAGCTGATCGGTTGCTGTCAATTTGGCTTGTACTTGACATCAAGCAATGATCACAGAAGCAATGGCGATGGCAGACGCTGTGAATTCCTCATCATTTCTTAACACCCAATTCAGCAGACAGACAGAGTGCACCACCACCATGAAAACTGTGCTACAAAAACACAGAATTGATCTTTGGTTGTGTTGTTGAGCTCTGAGAAAGCTTTGAAGATATGCACTGGCAGAGCAAACAAAAGGGGGGCCAACACTACTACAATGGTCGATGATCAGAGCTTCCAATCTACCAGCAGCAAGTACTACATGTCTGCAGCAACGGGGAGGAGGCAGTGTGCGAGAAAACACTCGGAAACAACAATTTGCAGGAAAACTACAAGGAGATAGACAAGGAGAGAATGAGCTCGAGAGAAAGATGATGAGAAAAACTTGCAGAATAGACACGAGATTCAGCGCTTAAGAGGAGACGAGGCGTTGCCTGTAAGCTGTCGACGACCGGCCGTTTCCAAGTCTCATGCGCTTGACGAGGTGAGACTGGAAACCGAGCGTTCAAGGAAACATTGTTTGATGATGCGCAGGCAGCCGTTGCAGCAGCGCAATGAATCGGAGAGTCTTGAGCGGCAGCGGCGGTGACTAGTCGCATCATCATCGCTCTTGTAGTCGTTGTAGTTTGAAAAATCTGCGATAGGAATTTTGAATTGCATGGGAGGAAGGTGAAGCGGATCGACGTCGGACACAGAATCAAGCGTCAAGAGTCAAGAGAGAATCAAGAGAGAGAATGAAGCGTCAATCTTGAGCATACATATACTTGCCATGGATCCATGCATGATGATGTAGCGTGCATTTACTTGCTTTGTTTGCAACAGATCTGCAAGAAAACAGCGGAAAGAACAGAACTGCAAGCAAGCGCTACAGAGGAAAGAACGGTTTTGTTGCTTGCTGACTCGCTCAAGGTTGGAAGAGTCCATAAGAGAATACATGTATGCGCCATGGATCCATGCATGAAGATGTAGCGCTTTGCCTGCTTGCAACAGATCTGCAAGAAAACAGCGGAAAGAACAGCTGCAAGCAAGCGCTACAGAGGAAAGAACAGTTTTGTTGCTTGCTGAGTCGCCCTTCAAGAAAAGTAGCACAATCGTTGGTGCTATTGCAAGCCACTGATCGTAACAACAAGAGCATGCGTGCGCCTTGGATCCATGCATGACGATATAGTGCTTGCTTTCTTGCTTGCTTGCTAACTCGCTCCAATCTTCAACGTCGCAAAGTCAGTCAGGTTCTCGCCATCTTTCCCTCCGCTTGAACTTGCTAAAAGAGTTCGCGCAAAGGTAAGCATCGAGCAGCAACAACGACGCCACTCCAACAACAAGCAATAAGAACAAAAGAAAACTGTTCTTCAATTCCTCCTCCTGCTCTCCTCTCCCTCCCTCCCTCCCTCCCTCCCTCCCTCGCTCTTTTGAACCCGATCTGCTCACTGCTCCAAAGATTACACTCAATTCTGATTGAAATGCGCAGCCAGGAAGCACAATTCGTACGAAGAAAACCAGGAAGACGAGTGCACAACCGAGAGCAGCGAAAAGCACGAGTCCTCGATCCTGGAAACCAGAGCTCCATCTCTCTCTATCTTCGTCGCTATTGAACCGATTTACGTGGCAAAAAATTCGTCGGGGAGAGGAAAAATTCTTCTCTCCAAATATTTTCTTCTCTACGTGTGTGTTTGAGAGTGGATAAATTCTCTGCGCATGATCCAGCAAACCGGATTGCAGAGAGAAACGCAAGAGAGCTCGACATCGCCATCGCCATCGCCGTAGCTCTTGCAGAGCGCCGGCGTTCCTGACCAGCGACCAAGCCACGTGTCTTCATACGAGTGGGTTGTATTCTCATTCTTGGCCTCTCGTTGTTCACACTTAACCTCTGGACTCTTGCTGTTTTTGTCCTCTCACTTTTACCCCTTTCTTGTCTCAGGCCCCATTTCTAAGAAGCTGTTTTTCTTTTTTTTTTCTTTTTTCTTTTTTCTTTTTTTTTCCTTTTTTTTCTCTTTTTTTTCCCCCACTCTAAATTGGATAAAAACAATTTCATCAAAAGAATAAATTTTTTATTTTCCCTCACTACACAAAATTTCTTTCAAAATACCAAAAGAGTTCAAATTTGTTGTATTTCATCAAATTTTAATTCATGAAATAAATGGAGTGATTAGGATTTGAAAATTGAAAATTATATTTAAATTTTGGTGCCATCCAAAAAAAAATTGAAACAATTGCATTTGCAAACCTTGTGTGTTTTGGTCAACCATTTTTTTTTCCAAGAGTTTTTTTAGTTAGTCACTTTAAAAAATGGATTAGTAACAATTTTAAAAATGGATTAGTTGATGGATTAGCAAGTTTTCATAAGAGGATGATGAAGAGAAGAAGGGTCAAGGCTAATTTTAAATTCTTTACAATAAAATAAACCCTAAACTCTTAAACCCCTAAACCCTAAACCCATCTTTTGTGCCAAACCCAATCGACATAAAAAGGAATTGTTGTTGCACAATCAAGTTTGGCACCATAATTTCTAAACAAAATCCAAATTGTAATTGAAGGTAGAGAGAGAATTTAAAGAGTTGTAATCTTGTTTGAAAATCGATAAGCAACCTTGTTTGGACAACAAATTTCAAACATCTACAAATTGTAAGTGAAGAGAGAGAGAGAGAGAGAGAGAGAGAGAAGAAGAAGAAGAGTTCCAATCTTAGAAGAAGAAGAAGAAGAATTCCAATCTTAGAGAGAGAAGAAGAAGAAGAAGAAGAATTCCAATCTTGTTGAGACTACCTATCAAATCTAGACATATCCAAATTGTGAATGAAGAAGAGATTGAAAAGATGCATTGAAGGGACTTGTCCCTTGATGGAAGAACCCATTAGACACATGTAAACAAACATGGCACCAATTCACTTTCAAGTATCATGATCATCTTCATTAGTATCTTCATCTTCATCATTTTCTTAATCAACATTAATATCACCACGACAATCTTTGTCGTTATAGCCACATCCAAGAGTGAGCAATGCTATACTACAAAAAGCAACAAATTAGAGGTGGGTGTGTGAAAAGCTTCACCTTCATCATCTTCATCTTGATTGTCATCGTGCCCTTTTCTCATCTTCATCCCAATCTAACAAGAAATTACAAATGCACAATACATGAGAAGCTAATTCATCTTCATCTTCTTCTTTGTTATCATCGTTTCCATCTGCCATTGACCATCTTGCGACAAAATGAAGCTATTACAAAAGCAAACAAAGTGAGGTTTATGTATGTATGACAAGCAAATTTCACCTTCATCATTTGTATCGTCATCATCGTCATCAACATCTTCATCATCTTGATTGTCATCACCCGCATTATCACCATCTTCCTCATCATCTGCATTCAGCAGCAACAAGCAATGTTACTGCAAAAACCAAAGAAGTAGACAAGATTGGGAGCTGGGGAAGGAAAAGAGGATTTTGATGCAAAAGACAAAACATGAGGATTGAGCTTTGAAATATTGCTTGCAAGTGAGGAAAGAAAATCTGAGCATTGTAGCAGTAGTACTGGTTCTGGCAATTTGAGAACTGATTGTCGTCTCAGAGGTTAGGGAACTCAATCCCAAAACACCAAAACTTGCGGTTCGAGAGGATTGAGAACTCAATCTTGAAAACACCAAAATTCGATTGGTGTTTGCATATTGAGTTCTTCCAGGACAAACAATATTAGGGTGAACATCAACAATTATAAACAAACCATGTTGTTGAGTCAAGGAATGTAGAAATGAGACTTCAAGACTTGGGAGGATTGCATCTTTCTCAGGATGGCACGATTCTACAACTAGATCAAGGAGAAAGAAAAAGGGACAAGGAAGAAGATCGATATTTTCAGGTTCAAAAAAAGTGTGGGGTTTCAACTTCACTGTTAACAACAACAGATGAAGAGGCATGTGGCAAATAGAGAGATATGCATTGTGCAGATTGAGAAGAAGATGGATTGCCAAGATGAACCACTGGAGGAAGATTGGCAAGAGATGAGGAGGAAAGAAATCACAACGAGATGAATTTGCTTGCAGAAGACTGACAACAGATGAGGAGGGAAGAAATCACAATGAGATAAATTTGCTTGCAGAAGATTGACAAAAAGTGATGAGGGAAGAAGATTGACATGAGACGAGGAGCAAAGAAATCACACTGTGATGGGCAACATTGGGAGCACAAGCACATGGGTGGTTGGGGGACCTGTAGGTTTAGGCTTGGCAGCCTACATGTATGACACACAGATCCGTGATCGCAACAGCCAAAACACAAAGAACCGTATCCCTGAGCTTCCTGAGGAAGTGGTGGATCGAATCCAAGCATACTTACCTGTATCATCGTACTTTCGATCACGCACTGTATCAAAGAGATGGCATGCAAGCCTCTTTGCTCCAAGTTTCTTTGAGATCCGAACTCAAGTACATCACAAGGAAGCTTGGATGTTTATCCTGTCATACCGACACTGCCGAAACTGGTCTTATGCTTATGATCCCACATTTGATACATGGCATAAGGTTCCACTAAGCTTTCTTCCTCCAGATTTCATGTATCCAACCGCAGCTGCAGGTGGTCTCATATGCATCCGGGCCTATGTGGATGGTGATCAAGTTCTCTCTGTCTGCAATCCATTGCTGAAATATTGGAGGGAACTGCCACCATGGCAGGAAGATAGAATCGATCCTGTCATCGGTATCGATGTCAATCCCATCACAAAGGAGTACAGAATCATTGCTGTTGGGAGCTATGAATCCGGGGCTATGACTGAGGTGTTTGACTCCAGGTGCAATTGTTGGACTGCCACAGGTAGCCTTCCTCGCAAGATGTCATTTGCAAGAAGTGCATTCTGCAATGGTTTGTTTTACTGTATGACAGCAGGGCCTCCAGATGCACTTCTTGCATACAACATTGATCAAGGGATGTGGAGAGTGGTGCCTGTGTCTAGACCTTCCTTCTTATGGTATGGAGATTTGGTGGAGCATTTCGGAAGGTTGTTGCTTGTGGGAGCCCTGCGTGTGGATCAGAGGTTTGAGGGAGTTAGAATATGGGAACTGAGGGAATCGGTAGCAGAATGGGTGGAGGTGGAAGCTATGCCTGATCGTCTATTCAAAGAGTTTTACAGGAAGGGGAAGATGTTCTACTCCTTTCAATGTGTTGGCTCTGGAAGCTTTCTGTACCTGCATGTTAAGAAGACTCCCAGGGTGCTCATGTGTGACTTGGGGAGTCACCCACCCACCTGGAGATGGCTTCCCAGCAGCCCCACCTGCACAGATTGGTCGGAGGTGTCCATTTGGGGCTTTGAAATTGATCCCTGCCTCTCTGCTTCTATATAATTCATGACTTTCCCATCCAGCCCCACTCATGTTAAACTTGCTTGGGCATGTGGAATAGTAATCCATCTCTGGGATTTCAGAGTTTGATCAGATTGCGCACTCAACGAAAGCAAGTGCTTCAGTGCAACACCAGAAACAAAAGCTTGGACCCAGCATTAGTAATGTGTCTCTGAAATTTCAGAAATTGATCAGATTGCACTCAAAGAAAGCAAGTGTGGCAGTGCAAAATACTAAAGAAAAAAAGCTCAGAAGCTCAATTTGATGTTCTCAGGTAAACAAGATGCTTTGCATCTTACCCCTCTCATTTTGCTATCTGCTCCTCCACACTTTCATGTTCAATATGCAGATACCTGATTCAAGGAGTGCTTGGAATTCTGCTCAGAGCACAAGCTCTGAATTGTGATGTTCCTCCTCCTCAGCGATATCATGACACAATAGAACCACACAGAAGACCCCCACCAGACATCTGAAGAAAAAAACTAACTAACGGGTTTGCTGAAATGTTGGAATGACCACAGTAATCAACAGCAGCACTTGAAAAAACAGAAGCATCTAGTAGCTAATGAGGCTAATGAGTAGTGTGTGTTTTGGTTACAGTATGTACCATTCAGGTCATATTTAGGCAGTTGCAAACTTACTGATGAATAATACCAGATGAGAACATGCTACTACACAGCCACACATCAACCATGAAACCAATTGAGCTCTAGCTGCAATTTCATAAAACTTCCTGATTGAGAAGTTAGTATATAGAGAAACATCACTTATTTTAGCAACAATAAGTACATTAGATGTCCTTGACATAACTACTTCCCTCTACTGTTGGGTGCTTCCAAAACAAGTGATTGCCCAATATCTGGGAAGTCTTGTCACATGTCACTACATACTTACACTGGGCATCAGTGCACAGAACCATCCAATGCATCCAGGCATGATTGACTAGAACCAAGGAACACCAGTAACAAAGCCATATTATCCCATGTTGATTCACTTGACAAGGCCAAGATTTATGATCCCCCATACATCTTTGGCCCATGTCTTGTCCAGAGCATTCTGTTGCAAAACTCGAGCCCAGGCAACCCAACCCTCCCATGTCATGCGCTTGTCCCAGTTGGTTGCCCATTCCAACAAGAGCTGCAATCCCAGAGTTGCCTCCTTCTCAGCAAGCTCAAATTCCCTTCTTGACAGAAGAATTTGAGCCAGGACTATGTGTGGCTCCCCAACAAATGGATTATACTTGCATGCTGCTTGAAGCAAAGGTTGTGCCTTGTCAAGAATCTTTTCGTCACCTCCTGTTATACAGATGGCCTCCCAGTACAAATTACGAGCTTTGATTTGATCTGCAGTTGACAATATTGTGGAGCAGCTTTTGAAAATGGCAGGCAGGGGTATCTGGAGTTCAGAAAAGGCTTTTTTACCTTCCCTCTTTCCAGCTGATTGATGTTCTTCCCTGTCTTCCACTTCATCTTCCTTAAGTAGAATATTCAGTAGCACTCCCATGCGCGATATTGCGGTCATCCACAAGCCAGGCTTACAGTCTCCAGGCCACAGTGCACAAAAGTTATTTCCACTATACCGAAACTCCCCATCATCATTCCCAAATAGAACATCCTGCAAGAAAATGTAGCAAAAGCTTAGTCTCTAAACATCATGGAAATGATTTCACGCATCCACCTTCGACAAAGCAAAAATGCAGTAAAACAAATGATGATGCCCTTCTCTCACTTGCCTGCTGCACACAGCAAATGGGATGGTGATTGGTGTGGTGGTGTAGGAGAAAAACAGCACAGTTTTAAGAGAAAATGGAAGATAAGGATTGATTCTATGTACCTGCCAGCCAAAGAATTGGTCAGCAAAGTCTGCCATTGTGAGCAAAAGAAAGATTGCGACAACTCGTCTCGGCACCCGTACATCCTCTCCAGTGCGGATATGCTTCACTAGCATCCCCTCTGGAGGGATCAGTGGTTCTGGACGTCTGGCCCCACTATGAGAATTCACATCTGTGCTGAAGAGCTGTTCCATCTTCTTGCTCACAACAACATGATCATGTGTCGCTTTTCCCACAGTTTCATATTGATTTGGTGTAACTGCTGCAGACCCAGTCTCATCTCCTCCCGTGATTTGATCATACTCATGAAGTGTGGACAACAATCTCTCATCACTAAATGTGTGCAGAAGATTGTCAAAAATGATCTGCTGCCGTGGAACAATGCAAAAGAGATGAATCAGCTCCTCCGCCGCTTCACCTACGAGATCCCGCACCTGCATATCATATCCTTGGTTTGTCTCAAGTGCAAATTCAGTGAAGAGATTCAGGCAAAGAAGCTCATTTTGTCCCCCACTTTCTAACCCTCCTATTCCAAGAGTTCCTGTATATGATCAGTACAACAATGGAATTGACTCTCAATACACAACAAAAGTCGGCAAAACAAACCTCTTCCACATGGAGAAAAGAGAGCTTATATGTTGAGAGACATGCAGAGGCATAAAGAGAAATACACAGAGAGACATAGAGAGAGAGAGGGAGTAACACAGAGAGACATGTAGAGACATGGACAGAGAGAGTTTTTGTCGTTGTTCTTGGGAAATAGAGCAACACACACCTTGCTACGTTCGACATTAGGTTCGAAGATGGCGAGATTGACATAGGAATTGGAGTAGGCGGAATGGAAAAGACCGCAGAGCGCGACAGGGTTAGGAGCGTCCCAGAGCTTGAGCATGCGGTAAACATGCAGCAAATGCTCGTAGAAGGTGCCGTGCTTGTGCGAACATTCCCCGGCTCCTCTGTCCCTCAACACTCGTAGCAACGCCGGCAGGTTCGGATCCACTGCTTCGTAGTCCTCCCTCAAAAACAACCTCGCATTTCCAAGTCTGGTCGCTGCTGCTGCTGCTGCTGCTGGTGGCGCCGCCGCTGCTGCTACACTCTCCTCTTCCTTCCCCATCGTACCCACACAAAACCACAAGAATCACCCTGGCAACAAAGTCTCTCTGTTCTCTCTTCCCCGCAACAATTCTTTCTCGATCTGTCTGGTTTTTCCTCACAAAATTTCCAGCTGTTTTTGGTGAGAAATGGCTCGAAATTTTCACAGTTCTGTGTTCTTCTGGATAAGAATTGGTGGTGCAATCTCTGGTCGCAACAATTCTTCGATTCTCTCTCGCGATTTCTCTCTCCCTCGACTCTCTCTCTCTCGCGATTTCTCTGGGGCCTCTCTCTCTCTCTCGTTCTGTGAATGCAGTCCAAAAGCCTGGCAACAACTGCGTGTGGTTTTTCATCCATTTCATGTCATTTCATTTCATCCCATTTTATTTCATCCTGTCCAATGCCCAATTCACAACACCATTTATACACAACCAAAATGTGCATAATCACGGGCAGAAAAATGTTGTGTTTGGGCAGCTAAAAATATGTGTCTGGGTAGCAACAAAATAATGTCCGGGCAACAACAAATATATTTATATATCTCTTTTTTTTGGTCATTTTATTAAAATTATAATTATTATATATAAATTATATATATATATCCTTTTTTTGGTCATTTAATTAAAATTATTTATATATATAATAAGAATAACACATTGTGACATTATAAAAGGATAACACATCATGACATTTTTTTTTTTAAATCCCAAAATTTAAAACTTTTTCCCCCAAGTAAAATACAGCAAATTGTTTTTCAATAAAATAAAATAATTTTTTTTTTTCAAAATGAATAATTTTGCCTACTTAAAAATACAATAGAATTTTTTCAATAAAATAGATCAATATTTTTTTAAATGAATAATTATGCCTGGGTAAAAGTATAGCACATTATTATTTTCAATAAAATAAATAAATAGTTTTTTTCAAAATGAATAACTTTGCCTAGGTTAAAGTATAGCAGATTATTTTCAATAAAATAAATAAAATATTTTTTTCTTAAATGAATAACTGTGCCTAGGTTAAAGTACAGCATATTATTTTCAATAAAATAAAATAAATAAATAAATAATTTTTCTTAAATGAATAGCTTTGCCTAGGTAAAAGTACAGCAAATAATTTTAATAAAACGAAAAAAAAAAAGGTTGATAAAGTAACTTTTCATTTTTTTTTAAAAAGATAAATAGGTCAATAAAGTAACTTTTCACCTAAAAAAAAAGATAAATAGGTCAATAAAGTAATTTTTCACTAAGAAATTAACACCTAAATTTAAAAGTTATTTTAGGGGATTATTTTGGGTTTTTTTTATTTAGTATTATTATTTAGGGATTATTCAGGAGGCTATATTGGAACATGTTTTGTTATTATTTTGGGGGAATATTTTGGGTTTAACTAGGGGATTATTAAAAAGATTACCTATGAATTTTTATTTTTATTTTTAAAATTTGAAGATACCTAAAGATATTTGTAAAGTTACATGGGGGTTGTATAAAGGTGTTATGGATAACCATTTTTACATGACAAATAAAAGTTCTTTCATATGGATGTTTATTCATAATTAGTTTTTAATTTGTTCCTAATTAACTCTTGGTTCATTTTTACTAAAATTTTCAGATCATTTTTAATTAACTCATAATTCACTTTTTTTATTAATTCATAGTGTTTTTTAATTTTTTTTAAATTAACTATTAGTCAACTCATAATTAATGTTTAATTCACTTGTTAATTCTTAGTTAATTTTTTATTTATTCATTCATTCATTTATAGTTAAAAAGCCTCTTTTAAGTAGTAACTTACGAACCACCTACCCCCCACAAAAGCATTAAACTTCTCTTCTATAAACATTTGGTTATAAAATAAATTTAATATTGAATGTCATAATTTTCAAAAAATTCAAAATTTTAACCATCGAATTAAGAATTAAAAAATTTTAATTAATTAATTTATTCGACGGCCTTGATGCTGAACCTGAAAAAAAGATACTAAGGTATATTCTATAATGAATCTAAACAGAATATTCTTCTTGCCTTGGTATATAGGACAAGGCCCAACCCTTCAAGCCTGCCTTTGAGAGGCCCCTAACTAGGGTTCCACTAAGGGCTGGGTGGGGGACCAGCCCAGGCCCTTAGGGCTTCTCACAGCCTGCCCTTAGGGTTTGGCGCATCCTAGGGTTTCGCTGTGAGCGAGCTCTCTCTCTCTCTCTCTCTCTCTCTCACAGAGTGTCTCTGCATTGCTGTTGCTGTGGAAGAGGGAAGCTCTGCAAATGGATCTCCTGTGCAATTCTGTTGTGCAGCAGCAGCAGCAGCATCTGTTACTCTCCTGATTCTGTCTCTGTGTCGATCGACAATCAAGTCTCTGTTTTTTTGGATGGGTTTTTGTTTGTTGGTTTTTTTCACTTCACAAATGTTCCCCAGCAAGTGTTGTAGACCACCCATGAACTGGAAGGCACCAAGCGCAGCAGGAGCAATGGCTCCCCTCTGCTTGATGCTCGTCCTGTTGTTGATGGGGGCATCAGGGAGAGAAGGAAGAGGAGGAGGAGGAGGAAGAGGGATGGGAGTAGTCCTAGGACTGGCAGCTCCTGTTTCGCATTACCAGTCCAAGAACGTGAACGTCGCTGTTCGAGCTAAGTGGGCAGGTACCTCGATTCTGCTGGAGGCCAGGTATGCAAAAGAAGAACAAGCTCCCTGATTGTAAGAAGAAGAAGGAAATGCTCTCTGATTGTTAGAAGAAGAAAAGAAGCTCTTCCTGATTGTAAGCAGAAAGCATCCCTTGGATTCCAATTCAGCTGGCGTTGTGCTGTTTCTCTGTTGTTGGGTTTTGCAGTGAGTTGTTGGCAAAGGAGAGAAAAGATTTTTTCTGGCAGTTTCTGGAGTTGCAGATTGCTGCTGCTCATCCTCATCAAGGCGCTGCAACAGGAGAACAAGAACAAGTATTTACTGCTACAGATCAAGAGTGTGTGCATCAGATTGTTGAGCAAGGGAGTTCTCTTCTGGGACCATCTCTATCACCTCTCTTTCGCTTGTCCCTTTCCCTTCGCTCTGCTTCTCCTAAGGTTCTTCTCTACCAGCAGCTTGCTCAAGAGTCTCTAGCAGCAGCAGCTCCTCACAACAACTTCTTGTCTCACACAACAACAACTCCCAATTCCGAATCTGTTCCAAATGAGGAGGAGACAGATCCACAACATTTCACACCAAAACCCTATGTTGCAGATCGGTGGTCCATCAGTAAAAGCCCTGTCGCTCCAAATGGTGGGACTGGTTCTTTTTGTTGTTGGGTCGATACCAGTTCTGGAATTTTGTTACAAGAATCCGAGCTCTTGGATTGGTTGAAGCTCATCAAGAAGCGGTAGGTAAATTCTCCATGCTTAGGAACTTGGTAGCAAATGAATGAAGGGCTATGTATGTATGATGATTCCAGATCCTGTATTATTGTGGGGGGGTTTTTTCCACTGACTGATGGGTTTTCTATGTAAGGACCAACAGGGATTTGATTTGGACTTGGAATTTGTTAGGATAGTGAATGAATTTCTTAAGGCTATGAATCACAATTCCAATCCATAATTGTTGGGTGTTTTTCACTGACAGGTTTTTAGGGTTTGTTGCAAAGTGTGTAAGTACTGAATTGTCGGGTTTTGACTCGGACGGTGATTGATTTTTTTCTTGGTGGGTGGGTGGGTGGGTGTGGTTGGCAGCAGTTCTCCTGATGTGGACAAGAAGCAGCAGCCAGAAATTTTTGAATTTGACCACATCTACCCCAGTGGGTCAGAGGATGCAGACTTCTCTGCTGTTCTGTATGGGTCATATGGAGTACCGTGTTTTGCCCGCTTTCATTCTCTCTTAGTGGCAGCCTCCAAACAGGTAGTACCAAACAGATGACTTAAAGTGTCAATGGGTCTTTTTCATATGTTCACAGTTTTCCTGTTGATTAGTTGTAGTAGTCTTCAATTTTTGAGTGGGGATTTTGCACTCTGCAAAATTTCAGGGGTTTTCTTCACAGATTGATTGATTGATCTACCCTATCTTGAATGAACAAGAAATCAGTTTGTGTCAGTTTCACAGTCAAGAGCTCAACTTTCAGGGGGCTCATTTTTTTGGGGCGGGGGGGGGGGGGGGGGGTTTGTGGGGGGGGGGGGGGGGGGGGGGGGAGTTCTGATAGGGGGAGATAGTGTATGTGGTGCGACCAGTGCTGCCAACTGGCTGCAAATCAAAAGTCGACACTTGTGCTCGAGTTGGTGTGGACCAACCAGTCAATTTGGGAGGTTTTGGAGTTGAGCTTGCCTTAAAGAACATGGAGTACAAAGCAATTGATGATAGTGAAGTCAAGAAAGGTGGGCTATTTCTTTGCCGCTTTTTCTCTGAGGACTCTTTCCTGAAGGTTGCAGGAATGCAGGTGGGGAGTTTGTGATATGAAGAGTTAATGAATCTTAAAGAGAGTTCTTGGTAGGTATCAATACCAGCTTGTGTTTTAAACTGCAACCAGTGTGTTTTGAGGAAATCTCAACCATATGCTGGCTGAAATTCCACAGGTGACATAGGTGATGAAACTCTCTCAGAAGATTTGGGCGAGGAAGTCAGAGGCTTCATTTTCTCCAAGCTTCTGGTATGTGGCCACTGGCACATAAGTCTACAATTTTTTGGGAGCATTCGGTCATTGATTGATTGCAGAGAATCGGGGTAGCTGGGATTCATGTCTGATGGCAACAAAGAAAGATGAACTGAGCAGAAGAAGTCACACCTCACCAAGACCCAAGAGCTTCATGTAGGAGATTCATTCAACGGAAGTTAGCTGCTCTTTTGGACATTATGTCAATCAGATTTTCTTCTCATGAACCCTTAGAGAAATGTTTACACAAGATGATTCAAGCTGCTTGATTGAACTGCACAATGTTCTGAACAGGAACGTAAACCCGAGCTTGCAGGAGAGTTGCTGACATTCCGAGACCACTTGCTTTCTGCCGGTGTCGCTGAGACTATGAACGTTTGGGAGCTCAAAGGTGTGAATCTTCATATTTGGGTGCAAACAGGATAAGAGGAGTCACATGTGCCTGCTCACTTAGGTGACTGCTTAGAAAGCAATGGGTTTTCTTGCCAAGATGATGTGATAGACTGGGATTGGTTACAGAAGGTGATGGATTAGAAGAAAATCCATGACTTTTACAATGACCAAAAATGGCTCAGGACATCTGCTTGTTGAAATGCAGATTTAGGGTATCAAACAGCACAACGTATTATCAGAGCATCGGAGCCACTCAAATTGATGCAAGAGATCAACCAAAACTTCCCCAATTTGGTTTCATCACTGTCCCGCATGCAGGTCCTGTTTTGTGGCTTTTCTTTTCTGATCAATTTTGTAACAGTTTTTTTTTTCTTGATGAAACTCAAGACTAATAATTGTGACTTATCATAATCACTGGCACAGTTCAAGATTTACAATGGGTCCATATTGATGGAACTGTGGTCCCATGCTCTTGTTGGATCTCTGCAGGTGAATGAGACGATCAAAGACGAGATTGTTTCAAATCAACAGATGCTACCACCGGGCAAGAATCTGGTGGCTATCAATGGAGCTGTCATCAATTTGGAAACTGTTGATATTTTCTCGTAAGGCGTCCCTTTTTCTCTTAGATTTGTTCATTTCAATGAAAGAAAATGTCCAAGATAGTGCTTTTTCTCACTATGCCTGGGGATGATGATGGGCTTGTTTCTTCAGGTTAATAGATCTTGTGCAAGGAGAGCTGTCTTTAGCCAGCAGCATCACCTCACTCAAGGTGACAATTTCCTCATGTATTGTGGGTTTCGTTTCTAGTCTGGGGTGGCAGTTTGACACTTGAATCTCATTTCCAAATGAAGAAGTATTGAAAGGGTGGGTGTGGTGGGGGTGGGGTTGCAGATTCCACAACGTGTTGTGAGACAGTTTCTACAGCTCCCTGAGCCATCAGAGCAGGGCGGAACTCGGTTGGACTTCCGATCCACAGAACATGTCCACTACCTGAACAACATTGAAGAAGACCAAAAATACAAACGTTGGCGTACCAATCTGAATGAGGTCAGTCATTTGTGCGTGCCATACCCATAACAAACATGTTTTCTGTTGTGCTTGCATAATTAAGGACCCAAGTTTTCAGGGAGTGTTGTTCCTGGGGAAGTCAGGCTACTGTCAGTTGGGTTAGGGTTTAGAATTTAGCAATTTACAGCTTTTAGGGTTTAGCAATTTTGCAAAAAGAATAGACTGGAAGAAATGTGGCAGTGGTGGGTTGTCTCACTGACATTTGATGTGCAACACCTGGCTTTGGGTGATGCAGCTGCTTATGCCTGTATTTCCAGGGCAGATGCGCAGTATACGCAAGAATCTGTTTCATGCAATCTACATAGTTGACCCAGCATCCCCTGATGGGCTTCTGGCAAGTGGTCCCATTTCTTTCTCAACAGTGCTAATGATGTCTGAGTTTTTGTGAAATTGGGTGCATAATTTGAAGTTGGTGTTGCAATGACTATGTCATATGCAAGGACTACGCCATGTGCAACAACTAGGCAATGTGCACTTGTCTGAAAGTATGAAATTGTCAAGATTGACCTGTTCTATCTGTGATGAAAAAGGTGGGTTGTTTGTGCATTTTTTCCAGGCATTGGAGAACATGTTTTATTTGCATTCAAGCAATGTACCAATACGTTTTGGGGTCATTCTCTTATCCACAAAGGCACTGGAACAGAATGAAGCTTTCAAAGAAAACTCTTTGATAGAAGATGGATCAGAAGAAAGAGAGGCTGGCATAGATGTCAATGACAGACAGGACCTCTCCACCTTGGTAAAACTTCCCGAGTTTCCACCCTCCAGTTTCCACTGTTGTGATCACTGTTTTTTGAATTTTTGGTGCCAAATGAGCACCTGACTGCTTTCATGCTTTAGGGTTTAAGCATTTGGGCATAAGCAATTTGCGCTCATCACCATGTAGAAAGACTCATCATACCCATTCCCTGGATTGTAGATTCCTCTGCAAAATGCACAACAATAGTCTCTCTGTAGTTCTAGATGCTGATGCTGAAGCTGCTGGATATATCTTGATGGCATGGTTTTGCTTTTGCAGGTCATACGATTGTTCCTTCAGGTGAAGGAGGATTATGGTCTGGAATCAGCTTTCTCACTCTTGAACAGTGTAAGAGTGAAGTGTCACTTCTCCTTGTTATGTGGGTTTCATGTGAATCTCCAGTTACGCTTGATAACGCTGCAAGAGAAATCCAGCGACACCTCTATTTACCTAATATTCTAGATGTGTTATAATAACTGGAATGTGCTTTTCACCATGCAGTTACGTGTAGCTTGGGGCGGAGAAGCTGAGGAGGAGAATGAACCTGTGGAGATGAGCCATGTGGAGGATGCTTTCTCTGAGTTCATGAGGTTGGTTTGTCAGCACAAAGAATTAACAATCTGTTTTGATTGATTTCTGTAGAAAGTGTCGTTTGGAGTTTTATGAATGGGTGGGTGGGATAAGATATTATGGTGGCAAGGTTGATGATGATGATGCATTAGATACTGATGATTTTGCTGTCTGTGCTCCAGAACGAAGGGGAAAGAAGTCAGTAATAAGGCAATGACACACTTGGAGGAGCTACTGAGCGGGGATGCTTATAAGAAACAGGCAGTTGAAAGCTCAGGTTTTGTAGACAAGTTGGGGCTATCTAAGATGCACCCATGCCTCCTTATGAATGGTGTCGTCTATGGACCCAATCAGGTACCTGATGTAGCAGGACTTATTATCCTTGTAATCAAATGGTTTACAGATATTGCTATGATCAGTTCCATAACATGCAACTGCAGAAGAAGGATGTGAAGGCAATCAACCAAACCACCCATCAAGTTGTTCTGACTTCATTGCTGATTGTGTAGTAGTATACTCAAGTTCAGACCAAATTAGCAAATTCTGAAATTGAACTTCTCTCAGCTGTTGGGATTTTTTTGTTTTTTCTCCTAAGAGAACTTGATTGTCAAGTTCAGATTGTTTTTTCAAGACTTTTTTTGTGACAAGTCTTGAAAAAAAAATCAAGTTGTTGATATCATTGTTCCACCACAGGTGCAAACAGCAGCTATTCCTGCGATGAACGATGAGCTTCCAAAGATTCAAGAGGGTGTGTACTACCGGGCCATCAGCCAGCGCACTGATGTTCTGGATTTTTTTCTTTCTGAGAATGGGCAGCCTCGCTACAATCCCCAGGTCCAATGGATTCTCTGATTCCTCCTCTTTTCTCCATGAATTGGATTCCCTGATGAGGGAGATTTGCCTGGGACCAACCAAGTCACAGGATATGTGAATTTTGGGTCCTTTCTGTAACATTTGCTGATGTTTGATCCTGCAGATTGTTGCGGCTCCAAAGGGAGAGCGCAAGTTTGTAGATCTAGCTCTTCCTATTGCTGAGAATGATCAAGTTGTTGACAGGCTTCAGTATCTCCACCATCCTGGAAGTAAAAAATCTTTGAACCCAATATGCACAATTTGTGAAATTTTGTATCTCCTTGCAATTCCTGGGTCTAAATTCATGTGTAGTGTTGTTTTGCTGCACATCTTTTATGAGTTTCAGCAGCAGCATCGATGGACTATGGATAATACTTTTGCAGAAGAAACTTCACAGCTGTTTTTGTTGCTTATGAATCCCAGCTGAAGACGATGTGAAGCCTGTAACACATTGGCTGGCTCTCGACATCCGTAAAAGTGCTGGTATCCATTTACTGCAGCAAGCACTCCACCACCTTGTAAGAGCTCTCAACAAGAACCATAAATCCAAACACACCCTTCTATTCTGACACCCAATTCACTTCACCCGAGAAGATATTCAGTCAAACACATCAGATATTCAGAAAATCACTTCTTGATGAATCCAGTGCTGGATTTCAGACTGGATTCTAAAGGGTTTGTGTCAATTGGGTGCTGAGAATTTGAGATTTTATGATTTTGGAATCTCAGATTTTGGAATCTGTGAAGGGGGGTGGGTTACTTACTTCTTTGTCACTGATCTTATGTTTTGGGCTTCCTTGTCAGTCAAGTGGTACCAAGAAGGGTAGGATTGGCATTCTGCACAACAGCAAGAGAAGTGAATCAGAGCCTTCACTCTTGACACGGATTGTGATGGTGGCAACCCAATCTCCAAGGTATGTTATGAACCTGGTTGTGTGGACGTCTGAACCATGTACTGTGAAGCCTACCAAGGCAAATGCATCCATAGTCTAATGAGGTTAATGGGTATTTCTAAAGATGGCCCCTTTGGATTCATTCATACAAATTCCATGTTCTTGGTCCAAAAGAACTGAGTTGAACAGCAGTAGGCGGGCAAAGGTTGTGCCCTTCTTGCAGAGGTTGCTGACGCTTAACAAGGTGATCAACAACCTGCCACTGAGTCAAGGAAAATCAGAGGATGAAGTGGTGCAAGAAGTTGTGAAACTTGCTGATGAAATGGGACTGCGGATTGCTGACTTCAAAGACGCCATTGCTTCCCCTTCCTCTCGACAGGCTGCTCTTGATCAGATTTCAGAGGTAAAAAATTGCTACATTTCCCCCCAGAAACACTGGGCATAGGTAGGTATAGCATGTCTGGCTACTGCACATTGAGTCCTGAAATGCCACTTTTGATTCTATACTGAAGTACAGAAGATGTATGATGAGGTTCTGCTTTTGGGTACCTTTTTTATTGAGTTTTAGAAGAACCCAATGGATGGGGTCAGTGGAAAATTTGCCTGAAATTTTGAGTTTTGATGGTGAAATGCTGGTTTTGGGTTGCAGGAAGGAAACTTCCTTTCAAGAGTTTTTGGTCTCAAACCAGGTGTGGATGCTGTAATCACTAATGGACAGGTACTTGTCACTACTGTTGTCTTCTGTCTCTTGCCAAAACCTTGTTTGGAATTTTTTCTTTTTTTTTGCCTTTCATGCCTTCACGGCATTTGATGGCAAGAAGAGAGTTTGGTGGCTGGATGGGAATAGCTTAAGGCAAGAAGAGAATTTTGGGTGGCTGGATGGAAATGGCGTTCAGGTATTTATACAAGAAGAAGGAAAGTACTTTGTAGCCGAAGATTTTGTGCTTTTGGAGACAGTGGAGTATGACAAGCGGGTGAAGCCAGTGGAAGAACTTGTCGAGAAAATCGAGTGGGAGAGTGTTGAGCCTGATGACCTCACCAGGTGTTTGTTGATTTAAGAACCAGCACACAATTCAATGGTAGATTGTTGAACTATTCACAATGAAGGAACATCACAACCTGATAGCAGCTGAATGGAAAATACAATCCTGATGACTAAGAGTGATAATATGCATATACTGTGGGTGTGGTTTTTGCAGTGAGTTTTTGAGTACAGTGGTCATGGCAGTGTCATCTTCTATGTCTACCCGCTCCAGGAGCAGTGAGACTGTTCGCTTTGGATTACTGAAAGCTGATCACAGGTTTGTCACCTCAGTAGCTTGTGCACGCAACTTACTTCATGGGTACAGCAATTTTTCTGTAGATTGATTATCTGGATGTAGATTATCTGGTAAATCTGGAGTTCTTTTAATTTTTTTAAAAAAAGGATTGGGTTGTCTTGGTGTGTGGGGAACATTGTCAAATGGAAAAAGTGCAATCATCCGAGAAGTTGAGAACTCGCCAATCCATGTGGATGCGGTTATTGATCCTCTCAGTTCAGCTGGGCAAAAGATCACGCCTTTCCTTGTGTTACTCCAAGACTGGATTCAACCAAGCATGCGGATCATCTTAAACCCAATGGCAAGCACTTTTTTTTCCCTTCACAAAAAGCAACTCTGTGTGTTTCCTTCATTCCTTCCTCATCACTGTTGCAAACAAGATTTGTAAGGCTCCCCAGTGAACACTGAAATTCTGGAATCATCCACATATATATATAGATCTAACAGTTGTCAGGTGTGTGGCTCCTTCTTCTACATGCAGAACTCGTTGGCTGATTTGCCTTTGAAGAATTTCTACCGCTTTGTCGTACCCACAAAGGTATTTTGTTCTCTCACTTTCACAGTAAGACGGAAATTGGATCTTTTTTTCACCTATGCAGTGTTGACCTCCTTGCAAACACATGTGATGATGCCTGCAAACATCTCTCTCATGGGTCCTGCATGCTCTTACAACTACAGATGCATGTGGTTTTAAAATGCTTTGTAGAACTTGTACAAATCATGATTTTGTGGAGCTTTGATTTCTGCACAGGATGTGTACACAGCAGAGGGTGACCTTACACCAGGACCCTTCGCACTGTTTTCCAATATGCCACCTTCTCGCACTCTGACTATGAACCTCGATGTTCCGGAACCTTGGCTTGTTGAGTCCGTTGTTGCTCTGTGAGTTTCTTTCTGTTTCTCAAGGTGAAATCAGTATATTCTGATTATATGAAAATTGATCAATGTGCTTCTGATGTCCACAACACTCAACACTTTGTAAGGATGTATGTCTTTAGTCTACACTTCAGATACCAATATGTCTGTAGTCTGCATGTCAGATAGTGATATGTCTGTAGTCTGCACTTCAGACTACAGACATGTCTGTAGATACAGTCTTCTTTTATGTACATTTTGTGGGTATGTTTTTTGTGTGAATAAAACTCCATGTTTTTGTGAGTTTTTTTGTGATCCATCTCACTTGTTGCGTGATGTGTTTTTTTTTCTGCAGACATGACTTGGACAACATTGTGCTTGAGAAACTTGGGAATGCAAAGACTATGTATGCTGTCTACGAGTTGGAAGCATTGGTGCTTACAGGTGGGTGAGAATTTCTCTCAAAATAGTGTTCAAAAACCATCTCCAACCCCTCACTAGATGCTGGCAATCACTACATGTGCTGTGTTATGTAACTCAAGTGCTAGGCAAGTCTTGATCTATGTTTCTATGGCACTGAAGATATGGGTACTTGAGCAGTTTCAAGAGGAGCAGTTTTCCAAGGGTACGGGTTGCAACCAGTTTATCACATGAAGTTTATCTAATGTGGGTTTCGATTCCAGAGCTTGATTCATTTGTTTTGGCTATTTTTTGGGGATTTGACAAAACAGGGCATTGTTCAGAACCTGACAGCAATGAACCTCCACGAGGGCTTCAACTGTTACTAGGAACAAATGGGCACCCACACATGGTGGATACGATTGTGATGGCCAACTTAGGATACTGGCAGCTGAAGGCAGCTCCAGGCGTCTGGAATTTAGCACTTGCAGCTGGGCGATCAACTGAGCTGTATACACTGAGTGGTGTTCATGAGGGGACTGACAAAGGACCTTTGACCCGGCATATTGTCATTGCTGACTTTCAAGGACAACCTGTGCGCCTCAAGGTTGTGAAGAAGAAAGGCCAAGAAGGCGAGAAGATATTGGACTCGGATAACAGTCAAATGGATAACATACCTCCTGAGGTAAACTCTTTTTTAAGCCCCTTTGTGTACAGTTCCAGTTGATGTTCAACAATTCACCTGGAGTGGAAGCTTGTCTCTGGAATTTGCAACAGAATATAATCTCATGTTTGAACAACTGCATGGTCTTCCTATTTTGTGATATTCAAAATAGCCGTAACTTCCTGAAAACCCTAAGTACTGTAAGCATATAAAAACCCTAATCCCTAAGTATTTTTTAAACATATAAAAAGCCTAGATCCTAAACACAAAGTATTTTGTTATGTCCCTTAGCCTGATTTTCCAGGTTTTTCCGCATGTGTTTTTGCAGGGTAAGAAGACTGAGAAGAATAAATTTCTGCAATGGGCATCTGGGTTACTGGGACTTGGAAGTAAGTCATCAGAGCTGAAACATGACATGAATTCGGTAAGAATGAAAACCAATTCCACCTCAATGGTCTCTCTACCTATCTCTCTTTCCAGACAGAATCCCTTCTGGCAGCAATTCTCTGGACATGGATCCCCTCATGCAGTGCTTGGGACATTGATCATTTCCCTTCATTCACAGTTGGGACATGAAGATAGATAGCTGGTCAATTGCTGTACATTTTGCTGTTGAAGGTCACAGGAACATTCATGGGACTGTCGCTACTGTTGTCACACCACTCCTTGGTTTCTTCTGTTGCTTTGGGTTACTTCAATAAATACCTAATTGAGACACCTGGGCATCAATGGGTGTGAATGTAACAAGGAATCTTTAGATCTGGTGAAACCCAAGGTGGTCTTGAACTTCTATCTGTTGGATGAAGTTGTAGTAAAATGGGTGCAGTTGTGATGATGATGCCAGGGAGATGGTTCGAGCAAAATTGTGAGGTCTGGAGAAGTCATCAATATCTTCTCAATTGCATCTGGACACCTGTAAGTTGAAAATGGCAACTTTGTGTTTTTGTGGCATCATTATGTGCTCAGTAGTTTTTGTGCCTCTCCACTCTCTAAATTGGCATTAGGGTTTTAGGATTTACAGAGATGAAGAGTAATGCCGTGTTTCTTGACAGGTGTGTTTTTGGAGAGATATGTTGATGGGGCTTCTTGATGTTTCACTCAAAATTGTTTCAACATTTTAAGCCAGTAACTAGAGTATGTATTGTATATACAGAGTGTACCATATGGAGTATATAGAGTACTACATGTTGAATCATATAGTATTGCAGATATCCATACAATACATCAAGAAGAAATGCAGGATTTTCTTCGGTTTTGAAAATAATGAATTCCATGACAGATATGAACGATTCTTGAAGATTATGATGCTCAGTGTGCTGAAGAATACACGCCGGCCAGTCAAATTTTGGTTTATCAAAAACTATCTCTCCCCACAATTCAAGGTACTGTCCAGGGCATGTGGGATCCCAGTATTTTTTTTCCCCTCTGGATTCAAGTTGCCAATGGTATGGTAATAAAGACAAATACTATCCACATGTATTATACCCATTGGAAATGTATTATACATATATACCATGTCTTATACCAAATGCTCCAATCCTTAAAATCTCAGGAGGAGGAGGAGGGTGCAGGGTTTGATTCCACACATGGCCCAAGAATATGGTTTTGAGTACGATCTGGTGACATACAAGTGGCCCTCATGGTTGCACAAGCAAAGTGAGAAGCAGCGCATCATCTGGGCGTATAAGATTTTGTTCCTTGATGTTCTTTTCCCTCTTTCTCTGAAAAAGGTGCAATGGATTTCCTTCTCATTAGTGAAAATGTTCTGAATTTTTATCAGAGATTTTTTTTTAGCGCTAATTTTGTACAGAATCCTTGCAGTTCTACTGAACTTCAAACTATGACTCTATTTTGTTGTAGCACCTGAGAACCGACCCAGAACCAAACTTGAGCATACGCTTTCTGTGACCAAACAAAGAGTTGTATTACTTTGAGTTGTTAAGAAGTTTGTGTTTTTCTTTGGTACTATTTCATGTCTAGGTTATCTATGTTGATGCTGATCAAATAGTCCGCACCGACATGGGGGAGCTTTATGACATGGACATAAGAGGGCGACCACTTGCTTACACCCCTTTCTGTGACAACAACCGTGAGATGGATGGATACCGCTTTTGGAACCAGGTATGGGGTTGAAATTGTTCTTTTCTTTTCTTTTTTTGCTGAATACAAGAATTGGGTTTGCTGAAAATTTTATGAAGGAAAATGGGGTCCTCAGTACAGAGTAGGTACTCTGATACACGTAGTGGCACTTTTGATCTCAATTGACTTTGAAAAATGAAAAATGCTAGAAAGAGGCTGTCAACTAAACTTTGGGATGATCATACAGGGTTTCTGGAGGGACCACTTGCAAGGAAAGCCTTACCATATCAGGTGCCTACAATATACCTAAGCTATGGTTTTTCTGATTTGGTAGAATGAGTAACTTGGAGAAAAGAACTGCACTCTCTGCAATCTCTGCTGTTACTGCTTTGGCACCAGTTATGATTATGCTTGAATTTCAGTGAATGTGCACTCACAAATGTTTTCTACTGGCTTATCCATTTAGTGGCTTACTCAGAATTTCATGGGATTGTTTGTGGGTGACCTTGAAAATGGAGGACAGTGCTTTATATGTAGTTGATCTTGTGAGGTTCCGCAAGTCTGCTGCTGGAGACAACTTGCGGGTTTATTATGAAAGTCTCAGCAAGGACCCAAACAGCCTATCCAACCTAGACCAGGTCAGTCTCACTCTAAACACTTTGTGTTTATATTACACAAACCTCAAAATGTATTAGTCTCATATTCCATTTGTAGATGAGAAAAATAAACCCAAGTTCTTGAGTGTTTGGGTTTTGATGCTTTTATTGATCTGAATGTCCAGGATTTGCCGAATTATGCTCAGCACACAGTACCTATATTTTCACTCCCGCAACAGTGGCTATGGTGTGAGTCGTGGTGTGGAAATGCCACCAAGGCATATGCCAAAACCATTGACCTTTGCAACAACCCAATGACAAAAGAACCAAAGCTTGAGGTGGGGTTGTCTCTAAACATACTTACCTACCTCATGAAATGTCAGTTCTTGCTCATTGTATATAGTGTTACGATTTC
>Ga0116229_10002235_pt1 | contig 31198 bp, 29 predicted proteins | sample S1TSphgellanicum_3_FD_87313 | JGI IMG/M metagenome (GOLD analysis project Ga0116229, IMG submission 87313) | Host-associated microbial communities from peat moss isolated from Minnesota, USA - S1T2_Fc - Sphagnum magellanicum MG | ecosystem: Host-associated > Plants > Peat moss > Unclassified...
CTAAACCTAAACCCTAAACAATGAATACTTCAATTAGAGGTGAGTTTCTTGGAATATGATATTTTTGGTTAGTGTAGTTTCTGTTCCTAATATAAGGGAGTGGCAAGGGAGAGGACAAATCAACATGGGAAGTTTATCTTCTTGTTATTACCTAGAGTGGTCTATATAAGCTTGAGGAATACATAGGCTACATCTTCCATGAAGACTTAAACCAACTAGATTAGATTATATCATTCCATTGTGCATTGCCACCCCTTGTAAAATGTGTCACAACCATTGTTTGATTGACAAGAATGTGATTAGCACAATTAAAAGGTAAAAAGAAATGCTTGAACATAACAATGTCTTACAACAAGGTTTTGATATTCAATCACAAGCATTTTCCACTTGTCACAACATTAACCGTCACATCTCAATACATGATTCAATTGAGCTTTTGAAGTAATATTACTAGTCTTTTTTATTCCCTTTTTTTGATTGGTGTGTTAACACTTGCTCCTTGGAAATGAGTTTTTCACCGAGCTCCCTCTCACATAGATGTTATCTTTTGGTACAATTGAAACTCCTAAGAATTAGTGTTAGGACATGAAGACAGATTTTGTGGTCCTAGTTGGTAATGAAAGAAGGTTACACAAATGTTTAGAATTGAATTATGAAAAATTAGCTACAAATGTTACAAAAACCACATCATACAACCATGATCTCATAGTATTTCCATAATGCAATTGGTACAAGATTGTATAGTTATTATTATTATTATTATTATCACTCCCATTCTTTATCAATGCCAATCTACCCTTTATAAAATTAATATTTTGCCACATCAACACACAAAATAACTAAATCCATTATTCACATTGAATTGGGTTCCAACCACAAATCACATCCTTTAAAAAAAATTAATATTTAAAAAATAAAGTCTGACACCTCCAAACCAAGAGTTGTTGGATTTGCTAGCATCTTCCAGTTAAGTTGAGCTGATTTACAATTTTCACATGTTTTTTAAATTTAGATGGAGGGCTGCTAGCTCTACTTTTCTTTGTAATTTACAAGTAGCTACTAGCTATATTCAATATTCTTAAGGAAATTATATATTCCAATTATGATTAGCAGGTGTATCATAATTAGGGATTAGAGGGATTTAATCAACAACATTGAGATTGTTATTGTGTATCCACTAAGTGATAATACGGTTGTCCGTAAAGTCCAGTGATTAGGGGGGCAAGAACAGTCAGTTTTGGCATAATAAGGCATCGAATGTGTAATCGAGGGTGAAAATTTTACAAAACAAAATAACTGGGACCCAAATTAGTTTTTCCAGCAATTTTGGTGGTAAACCGAGTTTCATCCTGTCTTTCCTTTTCATGAGAGCCTTCACAGCTGCTGCTGGGCTATACATATACTTTCAGTGCTCCTACGTGTAGGACTATTATAATTTGTCTTGAACCCTTGTGCATTTCATACTGAGATTTAATAAAATTTCCCTACTTTGCCAGATACCGCTGAAAGAGGGCATAGGGGGTGAAAGCAGGGCCCAAAGAAAGGGTGAAGACAGGGTGACTTTCTGGATAACTCTCATCTCTCTATTTTGGACAAAGGAATTCGAAGGCTGTTAAGAAGATAGTAAATATATTTGGAGATAAGAAATCCCCAAAGCCTGGAAATCACTATGGGTTTTTTCAACGCACGTATTTTTGGAGCTTTCTTCTCTCTCCCAATTCTTACGCTTCAATATGCCCCTTTGAGTGGCGATTTTCGTGGTATGTTGTTGTTGTTGTTGTAAGAATGGTAATCGGTAGCTAGAGAAAAATGGGTTGTCATCTCTACTGCCCCTGCAGCTGAGGATGTTTTGGTTTTTTTTTCTTGAGTTTTTTGCGTTGTGGGTTCCTCGAGTTTTGCGTTTTCCTCTAACGGGTGATGTTTGGAGGAAATCGGTGAATGAGAGGGTGGACTTTTGCTGAGATTTTGATGGTCACCAGTTTTCTCTGAGTTGTATCCTCTACGGATTTTATTTTATTTTATTTTATTTTTGTCTTGTTTGTTTGTTGTCATGGATTTTAGAGATTGCTCGCGGACGGTTTGTGTGTCAGAAGTGAGGAAGTTTTGTTCTTGTTGTCGTCATTGGGTGATGCTTGGAAGGAGTATTGTTGGAAGTCTTTGATATCGTGGAGAAAGCTCGATGTGATGAAGAATGGGTGAGTTTTGTTTTGGAGGGATGAGTGGGGTGGAAGCAGCTGGATGTGATGAAGAATGGGGGAGATTTGTATTTCGAAGGTTTGAGGAACATGGGATGGGGCATTGTGCACTGAAGCAGCAGCAGCTGTGGTGGTGAGAAGAAGAAGCAGATCGATCGATCGAGAAGACAACAGAAGAGATACCACAGGTGGTGAGGGAGAGAGGGAGCGGGTAGGGGAGAGTGGGGAACGAAAGTCGTGGAGCTTGCAAGCAAGATGTCTGCAGTGAAGCCGTCGGTGCGTTCACATGGCATCATGCTCCCGGACGCAGCTGCAAAGCACATGAATGGGGCGATGATTGTAAATGGCTTTGAGGATCCAAACCGAGAGCTCATTGCTTTCGAGACCGAGAATTTCAACCCTCATGACTTTGTGGATGCCAAGTTCCAGTCCATGACTGAGAAGGTATGTATGCACGTCCCTCCCTATATCCTAGTGTGGTTACACTGAAATCATCAACAAAAGGAGGTTTCATCACTTCTGGAACACAAACAGCAAGAAACCCTAATCACCATCATGCACTTTTTTTTGTGTTGGAGGAGGTTTCATCTCTTCTGGAACACAGACAGCAAGAAACCCTAATCACCAGCATGCACTTTTTGTGTGTTGGAGGAGGTTTCATCACTTCTGGAATACAGACAGCAAGAAACCCTAATCACCAGCATGTACCTTTTTTGAGTTGGAGGAGTATTCATCACTTCTGCAACACAGATAGCAATCAACCCTAATCACCAGCATACACTTTTTTGTGTTGGAGGAGGTTTCATCATTTGTGCAACATAGACAGCAATCAAACCCTAATCACCAGCACACATGCAGAACCCCCCCACTGCTGTTACTTGAATGCCTGCAGCAGCAGGAAACTCTAGTGGCTAAGCAAATTGGTCTCTGCAATAATGCCACAGGGTATTCGGAAACTTTGTGATGAGCTCACAGACTTGAAGAAAGCATCTGCTGAGGATATGCGGAAAAGTGTTTTTGCAAACTACAATTTCTTCATTAGGTTCGATTCTTTTCCCTCTTTTATTTTCTGTCTTTTTTCCCCAACTGTTTGCCGCATTGTATTATTTCTGCATCTTCAAGATAGAGTTGCACAGCTCATCATAATCATCATCATCATCATCGCAGCTTGAGTCCTAACTGGTAGGACATGGAGTACCACCACCTACAAAGAGGTTCTGATGATCTTCTGATGATTGATATGGCAATGAGCTGCTGGCTTGAGTGTGTTCCCATCTTTTTGTGAGGCTGAAGTTGCACACAAACAAAATCAAAACTATGACCAATGCTCAGTTCACAGGGACTGGAGGTATTGAGATTCCAACATATAGAAGAATACACAACCATAACTGAAAACTGAAGATATGCAGACTTCCATGGCTTTGAATATGGAGGACTGATTGAGTGAGTAGAAGAATTTGGTTTTAGTAGTCATGGGGGTATGTCTGTGCAGCACATCGCAAGAAATCTTGGAGTTGGAAGGAGAAATAGACAACATGCATCGCCTGCTTTTGTCTCATGCAGCTCTAATCCACTCACTGGCAGAGAGTGGTGCTGCCATGCCTTCTGGGCCAACAGAGACTTTCAGTAAAGAGTTCTACTTGAAAGATGACCAAAAGCCCACAGAGCTAGAGATTCATGCTGAGAAGATTCCAGACATCCTCGATGTTCTATTAGCTGAGAGGAAGGTGGAGGAAGCACTTGCCATCTTGGAGGAAGGGGAGCAGTTGGTGGCTGAGGAACACAATGGCAATGATGGGAATGTGGGATTAACCCAAGTTGCAATTTCAGAGCTCCAAGAAGCATTGTCAGAACGGAAGTCCAGGCTGGTGAACAACTTGGCTGAATCAGTTCAACAACCTACTGTACGAGGATCAGAGCTCCGATCTGCCATAGCTGCTCTAGACAGGCTGGGTGATGGGCCACGTGCCCACACACTCCTGTTGCACAATCACTATGATCGCCTTCAGCAGAGCATGAGGGAGCTCCGGCCTAGTGGAGCCACATACGGGGGAGTGTACACTGCTGCACTCTCACAGTTGGTCTTCTCAGCAATTGCTCAGGCAAGATAATGTCATCATTAATTATGCAGAAGCCAAATTCTTACTGATGCAAACTATGATTGTAGCCCTTGTGATTTGATGAGATGTTGATGGTTGTGTGAATGTCAATGTTGGTGATTGTTTCTGTATGCTACAAGCTTGAAGAACTGTGTAAACTTTTGCCTGATGTATTGCAGGCTTCAAGAGATTCAGTGACACTGTTTGGTGAGGAGCCTGCATATGCATCAGAACTTGTTCTTTGGGCACACAGCATCACAGAGCATTATTTTGCATTACTGAAGCGCCATGTGTTGTCTTCAGCTGCAGTTGCTGGGGGCTTAAGATCAGCAGCTGAATGTGTGAAAGTTTCTTTAGCACACTGCTTGTTGCTAGAAGAACAAGGTCTCACACTCTGCCCAACTCTTTCTAAGCTCATGAGGCCTAGTGTGGAGCAGGCATTGCAGGCAAACTTGAGAAAGATTGAAGGAAGTGTAGCTGTATTGGCAGCTGCTGATGATTGGGTACTGGGTCACCCTGCCATACTGCAGCATGGCAACAGAACACACTCTAGACCAGGGATCAGTGTAGTGACATCCAATCTGAAGTTGTCTAGCAGTGCCCACCACCTCAACATTTTGGTACAAGTATGTGACTGTTCTTCAGCTTCAGCTGCAGATGCACTTGAGCTTACCTCAACTTTTATTCCAGTTGCATTCTGCACTTATTTGCATCACATTCATGTCAGTTTTTACATGTGTCACAGGATTTCTTGGAGGATGTGGAACCCCTTATCAGCATGCATCTAGAAGGGATGACTTTGGATGGGTTATCCATGTTATTTGACCAGTATGTGGATTTGCTGATGAAGGCCATACCCAGCCTTGATAATGATGAGGAGGAGCTTGGTGCAGAGAACTCAGATAGGAGGAAGGTAGAGAATCAAGTCAAGAGAACCTGGAAAGCATGTGAAGTTGTCAAATGTCTTGTAGTTCATCTTCATGCTTTTGAAATGGCAGCCTGGTACCTGTTGGTGTCTGTACTTGACCCTTTTATGTCAGTGTACAAATAAGGCTGATGTACCAACAAGAACAATCAGCAAGGAAAGATTTTATGGGTAAAACTGGACCAGCTGGTTCAATTCAAATCTTTTGTCTTTGTTGTCGTGGGAAAAGTTCCTGTGGATGTTTGACAATCATAAAAGCTTGTGGCCTTTGTTGTTTGATTTGGTGTAGGTTCGACTTGCTATAACAGAAGGACAGCAGGTGGCAGTTCTTGGGAATGCTGCAGCCCTAGCAGAGGAGCTCTTGCCTCGTGTGGCCTCAAAGCTGGTGCCAGGTGGTCCCACACCAGAGCTTAAGGATTGGAAACGGCAATTGCAGAGAGCAGTTGATAAACTGAAAGATCACCTGTGCAAACAAGTCGTTCTCCATTTCTTCCTTGCTGATGATGCTGAAGGTGAGAGCAAGCTGAGTCCCTCAACATATCTAGACATGGATAATGACTCCAGCACCTGGCATGAAGATCCCAACACTTCTCCAATGTTCCAGGTTTGGTTACTCACTGTTAGAATTCTTGTTCTGTTATTTCAGTTTGCCTTGTGCTGGCTGTTTTCCCTTCTTTATTTCAGTAGTGTGTAAAGGTGCTTTGTGGCTAATACAAGGTTTTTGCATGGCAGTCCTTGTTCATTAAGCTGACCTCCATGCAACAGACAGCAATGAAGGTGCTTATTGGAAGGGACAGAGTGGCACATCTGTTGCTGATGCGGCTTGCTGAGACCTTTGTCATTTGGCTGTCAAACGACCAAGAATTCTGGGATGCCATTGAGCAGGGTCCAAGAAGTCTAGGTGCCATTGGCCTACAGCAAGTAAGCCATCCACAATTCTTCCTTTTCACCAAGAGCTTCAAAATTTGGGTTTGCAAGATGTTCATGTTTTTCCCTCTGTAATTTTCTCATTTTTCTGCTGTATCAGAACTTGATGAATGCATCACCAAACTGTGGTGGTGCAGTTTGTGTTGGACATGGAATTCCTGACACAGGTTTCTTTATATGGAAAATTCTTGTCAAGGACTACACGCCAATTAATTGGAGATGTTATAGCCCGTGCTAACACCGCATTTTCTGCCACCGGAACTGATCCTCAGAGGTTTGCTTCAATTCATCTAGGAAGAAGCTTCAGCATCGGTGACCCCCTCATGTTCTTCATTTGGGTGTCAAAATCCTAAATGCTTCTTTTGTCAGGGTAAATTTCACATGTACTATGTGAAGTGAAGAAGTCTGAGATGAATGAGTGGTCTGCTTGTGTGCCACAGGATGTTGCCAGATGATGATTGGTTTTTGGCAGCTGCAAAGAAGAATCTCCACAGACTTATTGAAGGCTAGGGACAGGTGTGTACAGCATGAGCAGTCCCAGTGCCTCATTATCATCCCTCTCTCTTTCATCCCTTTCCTCAGAGTGAAGCATGAAGTGCTGCACCTCCTCATCCGATGTGTCCACTCTTCTACCCTTGCAGAGTGGTGACAAGCATGGATAGAGCCTTGTGGGCTACTTTGTTGGATGAAAATTCCAGTGCAGTTAGCAAAGTCTAGTTTCACTTTATGGATGTCAGCTGCTTACAGGAAGTGGCACATAGCAGGGCTTAGGATTACCCCATATGTGTATGTTTATTGGCAGGATGCATCTCATCTCAGTGATCCTCCTCAACCATTCACCTTCTTGTGCAGATAAGATCCACCCCTTAGAGCTTGAGAAATGGACCACGTATAGTTATAGTAGAAGAAACCCACATCATCATCCTCACCTGGAAGGCTAAAATATGGAGGCCTGAAACCAATTATGAAGGTGGTACACAACTTGTGATGATATGCTCAGCGATTGTGGACAACAACAAGCTCTTGCCTAGTAAAGACAAAATGCTGTATTGGACACATGAAATCAGAGATGCATTTACCTCTTAGTGGCCTTGCTTCCTAATATGATGACAATGGCATCCATACCTAGAGACAACAGGCCAAAATCCACTACATGTCACATTGGCAGAGTTTTCAATGGTACACTCTCTTTCAACAATAAACACTTTTGATTTCCAAATGTGTGAAGCAGAAAGGCTTTTGATGCTATGCTGCTCCCTCTCAATGATGAACTCTTTTAGTTTCTAAATATGTGCAGCAAGAAGTTGATGAATGCTGTGTTGCGATATGGAGCTAACAATTGTTTATGTTGTCATTGTTACAGACAAGGAGAACTTGGACTTGTGCAGGGTAAGTTTTGCATGATCATCTGGTGGAGTGTTTGAACTTGAGTATCTGAGAGGGACATAGTTTTAAAAGAGCAACAGTGATTCATTGACAGGGCAACGCTTCTTGCTGCTCCCCTTGTGTTCTACTCAAAACGATGATTACATTCTTGCTGTGTGGACTTATGCTTACTGCTGAATGTGGGTGTGGGTGGTGCCCTCAGCATGTGTGAGATTTTCTTGACACCACTGGTATACACCTACTTTGGCAATGTGGCATGCAGGAGCTTGATTTGCTACTTTGCCATATGCCTTGTGCCAGTGCAGCATTTGGGAGCTTGATTTGCTAATTCACTAGTGTGCGGGACATTGAATGGCTACTCAATCAACATGCTTTTCCTGCACTGTTTCCTGTCCCTCTTTTGGATTCAAACATTTTTTGCATCTTTTGATCCATATCTTTTTTCACATCTATGATCTTTTTTTGCATCCAAAAGTCCTTAGATATATAGCCCCTATGGAGTTGTAACATATTACCAAACTCATCTTCCCGTATTGTTTGGTGGTATTGAATTCATTTTTGTTAATACCCAATGGCTGATTACTCATGGAGTCTAATTTTTTGCTTTTAGGTTTTGCTTTAACATCCTTCAGTTTTGGACAGTTTGGTCCATATTGACTTTGGTGCCCCTCCTTTTCATCAACAATGAAATACAACTTGTGATCTCTTGTCAGCACCAATTTTTGCTTATTTCTTCCTATGTTAGCATAGGATCAACTTCAAAGCATTATTTCAAAACATTTTGCACTATCAAATTGTAACTATGATTCCTTGCTATGAACCATTTCATAGGCAATGAATTCACGTCTTTTTTCATGTCTGACTCTAGGTGTGGATTTGGTTCACAATTGAACTTGTTTTTCAAAATACTCAACAAGGCTTTTGTAACTTGACTATGATATGTTCATCCTTCAATAGTTCGCCTTCCTCATTATGTTTGTGATAAGCCTTGATGAGCTCATTATTAAGTCAATGGGAATTCACTTATTTTGATGCACCCATGAAGGTTAAAGTAGAAGGGGTACTTGAGGTGATTTTTGTGATGCTTTTGCTTCTTTTGCTTGTGAAGTCAGCTTTCGCATGGTTGTAATACAAATGATAAAAAGTGGATTTTGGTAGTTGATAGAGACCGTTCTTTGATATTTGGTCAAGGGTACTTCGCAAAATCCATGATTATCCATATCTCATACTCTTCCGACACAAACGCTACTAGTATTGGAGTCTTTCTTCACATGACAAACACCCAACTCTTTGCAGATATGATGTATAAGCTTGAGCCTTGTTGATCATTGATCATCATCATCATTAGACCAGGTGTGTGAGCTCAATGGCATCACTTGTTGCAATTGCCTCAACAAATTATTTGGCAACCAGATTATCAAAATGCATGAGGTCTCCATCATGATGTCATATACAAAACTTCCTTGACCCATTCATCTAACTTCCTCTCTAATTCAAGCTCAAATGGGTGTATAAATGTTAGCCTTTCCATTTCAACATTCTTCTACTACTAGGATAATCATAGAGAAGACTTGAGGATAATCACTTGATGATAAGGGAGTTCTTGGTGAAGGCTGGAAACTTGGAAAGGAATGTGTCAGAAAGAGACCATATACAGCAAGCTTGTGAAGTGGCAGTATTCATGCAAGCTACAAGGTTACATTAGCTAGTTCTTGATCCAAAAACAAAAGAGATTGAAGAGAGATCAGAACTGGAGATGCAGATTGAAGGACAATAGTTAGGGACATGGCCTTAGCAAATTTTGGGTTGCAAGTAAAAGCGAGGAAAGATCATATCTGTTTCTTCATTGAGCAAGCTGTGCAACACAGAGCGTGTCACTGCAGAGGGTTGAGGTTCATCCACAACTGAGTCATCATAAGGGGCGGGCATCCTGTGCAAGATGGTGCACTGGTGGGTCCTGGCTCAATCCGACCCAACAGAAAAATATTTTTGTGGATGTGGTCAGGATCCAGGAAGCAACAATTTCTACTCTTTAAAGGTTGGCCTACAGAAAAATACGTCCACAGTATATGTGATCACAGCTGCTTAATGGAAAGATGTCCTAAGTCCTCTTCTGGATGATTGATAGTCCACCTACCTGACAAATTTGGGAAGAAAACAGAAAAAAAACCCTGAATTGGTGGTAAATATTATTGAAATTTAGGGTTTTGTTGGTTTCAGTAATATTATTGTTGCTTCCTGTTTCTAGAGATTCACATTTTGTTGAGTACCTCCCACCCAAGTTTCTCTCGAAAGGAAGAAATGGCTCTCTTATGTTGTTCACTCGCTCATTTGCACACTACCCAAATCGTTGACTCCCAATCTTCTTCACGGAATCGAAGAAGCAGTCTTCCTTCCCACTCCGCACACATTTGCATTCACAGTAGTAATAGTGGTGGTTGTGGTAGTAGGGTTTGTTGCAACAGCTTGGGGAATGGCATCAATGGCCTCAAAGATGGAATGGATTTTTCCGGGATAAGAGTTCTGCATTCTCCACCCAGGTAGCCAAAAAACACTCCTGATGCAGCTGTTGTACTGGATTCACTGAAGTCTGTTGACCGTGTTGTTGTTGCTGATGAAATTAGGTTTAGGGTTTGCCGTGGAAGTATGATTTTGAGGGGTTTTTTTGAAGGTGACACAATGTGGATGTCAGCTTAATGTGAAAACTTTGCAATTTGAAAGTTGTTGGACTGGGGAGCAATTCACCCAAGCAAGAGGATTTAGAATTTCCATAGAGTTTGATTATTTTGCTGTGTGTCCATCCATCCATCCATCCCCATGGCATTTTTCTTCTCCTCATTTCGCTCCTTCTTGTGAAAGATTGTTTTTTGAGTTATGGTTCCAGAATCCTTTTAAAGATTTGTGTTTCTTACTGAGGAAAGAGTTTCAATATGCCAGATTCAAACCTAAAATAGTGCAAGAATCATTTAAGAGGACATGAATTATTCACCAATGTTTTTGGATACTGTTGTTGCTTGCTGGTTTTCAAAATGGCAGGAGCCAAAAGAGGAGTCAGCAAGAGAGAAAACGATGTATTGTAGTCGTGCAGAATAATTCTGGGGGAGGAGGAGATATTACAAAAGAGGTGGTTGTGAAGGACAGCACAAGTGACAGGAGGGAAGAAGGTAGTTTGGAAACCACTCAGAAAGTTGAAGATCCTCGCAAAAGCATCCTTTCAATTCTATGTCCCTTGTTGAAGTTCTTTGGGGTAAGTTTTCCTTTGTACAATTGTTGTTTGCATTTGACCTAATTTTATGCTTCCTTTTTCACATCATTGAACATGCAAGTTTTCGCTGCAAAATCATCAGAGTTGTTAAGCAGTTTTTTTCAGTTCATTGCATGACATGCACATTTTAGCTTGAACTGATTAGAGTTATTCTGCAATTGTGTAGGGAGGTGACCCAGCAGCACCTCGCAATGCGCTTTTGGAGGTATGCAGCATCATCCATTACCATGTTATTGCTGCTATAGTAACCTTCACAGGATATGTCAAAAGAGGGCTGGGATATGCTCTCACTTCTCATTACAGGCTTTTGAGAAACAATTGGAGATGTACACTGAATATCGGTATAGACCAAATTGCAGCTTGCTTGACAGCTTTGGAACCTGTATTCAAGCTCCAGTAATCAAGCCTTTACATGGAAATTGGAACTAGATTCAGTGGGTCAGCTATGATCTCTGAGCCATGTTTGTCACAGTGGTCATTTCTGTATTTCCTCTAGACGGCGACAACAGGTGTTTCTAGTATTGCTAGATTACCATGGGGATCTCAAGTGCTTCCAGAAGTAGCAGCAGCCCGTGCTGAAAGTGGACAACCTCCACAACTTTTCCAGCTCTATGAATTTGGTAACAATCTTCAATCTTTCTACTCATATCTGTGTTGCAATACTTTGACAGCTCGCTGATATTTGAGCATTGTATGCAAAGTTTTGAGGGGTTATTTGGATGGTCCAAGCAGTGCCCTGTTCTTTGTGCAGAGTCCTGTACATTAGGAACAGAATTGAAGTGGATGGGGTCTTTGTTAGCCGTAACTTATTCTACACTTCCCATTCATGTGGTCTACTGCAAAGCACATTTGTAACTTTCAATACCCTAACATAAAAACAAAAGCAGACTTTATTGACGTGGATTGTGGCATGTATATTCCAGAGGCATGCCCATTTTGCCGGCGTGTGAGGGAAGCTCTCACAGAACTTGATCTTTCAGCTGAGGTGCTCCTTCATCACATCATTCACTACAAACCAATTTGAATACCAGGCATGGATGCCTGTAATCACAACCATGAAATCTGTGAGATAATTTGTGCAAGATGGGGGGTGTGTTCAGGTGTATCCATGTCCCAAGGGCTCTATCCGCCATCGGGAATTTGTCAGAAGTGTTGGTGGAAAAGAACAGTTTGTAGAATCATACCCCACCTCTTTTCAAGCTTAAACTGCCAAAAGAGAATAAACATGCTTTTACTTGCATTAAAAGGTGACTATATCCTATTTTCCATTATGGAAACAATGGTCAGAAATGAGTTGCCAGTAATCACCTGTTGTTTCCATGACTGTGTGCCAGGTTTCCATATTTCCTGGATCCAAATACAGGTGTTTCAATGTATGAAAGTTGTACGTCCTGCACACCTTCTAATCCTCTCCACTTTGAAAAACCTACCTGCCCTGTGCCAAATCTTGGGTAATATCATGTTTAGTTACTTTCTTCTTGGTGGGTGTGGAGGCCATTTGCATGTTTCTCTTGACTTAGCCTGGACTCAGTTTCTGGATGGCTGCAGCTGATATAGTGAGGTATCTATTCAGCAAATATGGCCAGGGCAGACAACCATCACCCGGTTTACTAGAAAGGTAACCAATTTTCCTCAAAACAAAATTGAGAACTCCAAGACAATATTCCCCAAGTTCTTGGCACGTTCTAATGTTTGTGATTGGGGTGAGCTTAGAGTTTTGGTGCCATCTCAGATCCAGCAACTCAGACTCTTCCATCATGCAAAATCTTTAATATCTCATGTGCTAAGACTACAGCTGTCTCATAGCTGACTGTTTAGTGTGATGGTACTATCCTGTTTTGATCATCTGTGATTCTCAAGGTGGGGATATGCTTCATATGTCAGTGATTCTTTTTGGTTTGTCCAGATGTCTAATGATCTTTATGTTGCAGTACCATAGTGACTGGGTGGGTGCCCACCCTCATGAGGGCTGGACGAGGCATGAGTCTGTATGCACGTGCCACGCTCCAGCCACCACATAAAAAGCTAGAACTTTTCTCTTACGAGAATAACCAGGTCCATGTTTTTTCCATGTAACCTCGTTGACTTTTTTGAGGCATGTTGTTTGTCAAAGTGGCTAAAGGAAGTCCTGGAGCATTTCTGTGTCTTGTTTGTCTGCACCCATTGTAATTTTTGAAAATGTTAGCATGAGAATGAGCATTTCCTTCAAAGGGGAATGTTCCACCTTGCCTGAATGCATTGAGTTTGACTGTGATTTTCTTCTTCAAGACCTTCTGAGTCTATGGACATGCATGCCAAACAGCTAATATTGGATCTCTCAATATCTTGAAGTACTTTTACCAATAATTTTTTTGTTTGTTGGGGGGCAGTTTGCAAGATTGGTAAGGGAGACACTCTGTGAGTTAGAGCTGCCCTATATTCTAAGGAACTCAGGAAAAGGGTCATCATGCCGCCCTGCCCTACTTCAGATTGCAGGGTCTACAAAGGTCTCTTCTTCCTCTCTGATGTTCTATTTCTCCTGTGCATCTTAACTGTCTTTCATTGATCATGCAAAGCTGTCAAAATGTGTGGAAAAAACTGTTTCTTTCAACATCTTGTGATTTCAAATAAAGTAATAGTTATGGGGGTGTTGTTCTCAGGTGCCATTTCTGGTTGATCCAAATACAGGGGTGAGCATGGGTGAGTCTAAGGACATTATTGCTTATCTTTTCCAAACCTATGGCGGAAGTACTCTGAATCCAGTTGCAGGGTGACTGCTCTGTCATTTTCTTCACAACCAAAAAACAGCAAACTTGCACCATGCTGTACAATAGTGTTTAGAGTTCTTCTCCTCACTCCTTTCTTGGACTCAGCATGTCTTGTAGGTGTACATTACTGGCAGGCTGTTGGTGTAGAATATTATGTGATGTGAGAACCACATCAAGCATCACCCACTTTTATAACACTGTTTCATCCAGGGGTGTTTAACTGCATTACTGTTGATGGAATTGGGCATTGTGTTTGCTACTGTTCATAAGCCTTTTGGAGTCCTGAGCAAGTCTTGTTCACCCAAAACTGTTTTGCATTACATCCAGAGTTTCCTAAAGCAATTGTCACAAATATTTGACAGAATTCAGGATTTCCAAAAACCTCTACATTTATGCAAATGGTTTTAGAGCTTGAGTTGGCATTATATTTAGTGGAGGTTTCTGAGAATGACAATAATGCTAATCAGACTATCAATCATAATCAATTCAAATGTGTCACAGCATATTGTACCCATGCCACAGCCATTATGTACTACTAATCCATACCAGGTGATTTACCACCATAAAAGCAGGTGAACCCACTGTCTCAACAAACAACTTGCAACTGAGTAGAGACTGTTAATCAACAATTTATTGACAACATGACTACACAAGTACTTTCTTGAGTAGTAACCTCCTTTTTGTGACAACTATACAAATGTCAACTTTATGTGCTCAGTAAGCTTGCGCTGCAATGTCTAAGATTCCTGCATTTTCTTGTGGGCAGCAGGAATGAGAAAGGAGTTCATTGAGGAACAGCCATGAACTCAAAGACTAGGAAGTCAATTTTTTTATCAGAATTCAGGTGCAGTTAGTCTATAGATTTTACACTACAGCTACAGAAGCTCTTCAACAGGGTTTTTTTGGTGTGAGAATGTCAAATGTGAGAAAAAACTTCATCAAACTCAGGTGAGCTTTTAGAGATTCCCTGCTCAGAATTGTCAAAGCGGGCTTTTACAGCAAGCTCATCAACAACAGAAACAACATACTTGGCCTTTGCAGCTATTTCTATGAGAAGTGAAGCAAACTTGAGGAGGGAGAGAGCTGAAAGGCGTTGCACTGTAACATCCCAATGATCACCTATTGACCCCTTCCTCTTCAAAAACTCACCAGGCTGCCCCTCCAGTTTTGGCGCCTTCTGTTTAATTATCTTTTCTTTTTGCTCTCGCTCTTCTCTCCTGCACACAACTAGGAATTGCATTAGCACTTGCCTTGATGCACTTACAACCATGGCCAGTAACACACAGTGTTCTTATCATTCACAGCATCTCTCCAGTCCTGAAGACTATTTCCTTCTTTTAGGGCATCCCCAGTGGTGCTCACTATGTGACCCTGCAAAAATATTTCTCTTGTCCAAGTTTAGTTATTTACTTTTTTGCAACTGCACCCATAAAACTGAAGCTGAGACTGCAAATAGGTGGGAGGCTACTAATAGCAAAGCACCTGAACCATTATGATTGGCCAATCAGAAACAGGGAGCAGCAGTCAGATCACATCTTCTCTGGCAGGTGCTTTGCTGTGGCTTTTACCAGCCTCAGCAAACTGTGCAATTATGCTGGACCAAAACCATTTTGCTGAGCCAAACCAGCATGTTGACTTTTCTTCATCCAATTTTAATGTGCAGGGTCACATACTGAGCACAGCTGGGTATGCTCTTAGTGTTGGTCTGATCACATTCCTGTCACACAGCAACAGGTGCTACACCACAGATAAGAGAAGGGTTGAGGTCTTTTACTGTTCATGTTGCAGCTCTGCTGAATGCATATCTGCAAGGTACTCTGGATGACTACTCCATGCATGAGCGTTGTTATCACTCGTTTCAGATGGAGCAGCATTTGTGTTGCCAAAGACACCTTCCAAAAATCGCCCTGTGTGGTCATTAGAAGCGCTTTGAGTTGGAACAGGGAATGGTGCTCCTTGTAGCAAGACGTCAGAGTACTTTGCAATGTTATGTTGCAGCAATATGGCCACCTCTTCTGCCCTCTCCAGGATGTGCTGGCTATCAACACGTTCCATGTTGCGCATCATCTTTCCTAGTGCTCGAAAGACTCTACACATCCCCACCAAGACACAAAATGCTGCTTCACATGGTCCAGTTGTTTTTAAGTTCTGGAACTGGAACCACAGACACTCCATGACCAACAAAAACCTGGACCATGTGGTGTTATGCATTGTGCAGCAGTGATAAGTTTCTAAGTTGCTTTGAAACTTGTCATTTCACACACTGAGAGATTGAAAACACACTGTGTGTGGGGCTGGTTTTGGTGTTTTGCAGAAAACATTGGAAGCGTTGATGATCATTTTGTCCTTCTTTGAGCTGTTGTATCTGCTGTCACTTCATGCTGGCATTGCTACAGAAAACATGGGAGCTGGCAATAACAGGTCAGGGCTCAAGGGAGGCAATAACTATGGCACTCCTGCTGCTGCAGTTGTCTAGAATTCTTCACTGTTTTTGCAATGTAGATCATGCTTGAATCTGGTTACTATGTGTTGTTACTCAGCTTCTATGGTTGACTGCTATGGTTCATTTCTGATTTTCACAGACTACACCCAGAAGACTTTGCTTTTGACACTGCCTTGTCAAGTGCACATGAGAGAGAGAGAGAGAGAGAGAGCAAGAACTCACTCTGCACATTCTTTGCCAAGAGCCAGAAACTCCATTCTGAACATACCACGCAGATTCAAAGGAGCTTGGATCTCAGCACGTAGACATGCATCCAGTGCCACCACATCATAGAAAGCAAACCGAAGATTTTCAGACACGTCGTCATAAATATGCCACGGGTATCTGAAGAAGAACTTGCCATGCGGGGGCTCAAATTTGGCTGCCTTCAACTGCAAATACACTCCCAACACAGACAATGAAGTTTAGTTCAAGAAGATCTTTTACTCTCAGCTGCAAAGATTGTGAACTTCCCACTACTACCTAGGGCTATGCTTCTGCACAGCACAAAAGCAGATTTTCAGTTCTCAGTATAAACAGTGAGAAAAAGAAAAGAAAAGGGGCTGAAGTATAAAATTTGGCACTGACAAGCTTCTCCAACTCAGAGTCCGCTGCCACAATTTCATGAAAGCATGAGTGTAAATCATCGGTTGCAACATGGGTCAAGACCTCAGGAAGTTCATCCAGCACAGTGCCTTTACAATACTCCCCAACACACCTCTCCACCACATTGCCAGCTCGCTCAAAGTTGGTGGCAAGCAGATTGTTGACATTATTACCAGCAAAATTTGGCAAGAGCAAAACATTGATGAAAGTTGCAATGACAAATCCAATCGCAATAGTGGCAATTCGAATCATGGGTAGTCTAACTTTTGAATGCCGATCACTTTGATTGAGGATTAGAAGATGGAAGGTGATCATAGACATGACTACAGCATAATTCCATCGATCTTTGAACGGTTGCCGGAACTTGAAGATGGTTGGCAGTGCACCTCCAAGAAATGTGCAGATCAGAAGAAAGTAGTTCTCATTTTTGCCCAAGAAGCTTCCAATGATGTCAACGACCAAGGCAAGTGCAGCCGCAAGTGATGTTCCCACCGTACGATTTAGACCTGACAACACAGTATTTTTTGCAAAAACACCCATCAACTTCTTCCCTTCTCAAGGTCCTTGAGATTGAGAGAGCAAATAAGGGAAAAAAACACTTGAACTTTGTCTTTCTGAAGCTGAAAGAAAATTGCTCAAGAAAAAGAGAAGCTTGAATGATCATGCTGAAGCAATCAAGCCAACATGAATGCAATTGCAGTTTCAACATTAGGGTTGAAACAAAACTTCTTGTTTCAGTGGATTAAAATTGATTTGGAATGTTCTCAAGCAAGCTTTTAGGTGGTGTCCACATGTTTTCATAATATATAAGAAAAGGTATGATGCAAAGATATTTCAAAGACTTGCAATCTAAGTACAATTTTTGAGACTAAAACGTGAAAAATTAAGCACTGATTACAATGAAAAACCAAGCATTGTGGCTCCTGCTACTGTTTGTCGACCTAAATTTAGAAATGGGTTTTTTTTTTTCCCGAACCTTTGCTGAAGGTTAAGCCGACATTCATTTCGAGGACTATGTCAGCAGTAATGACAGCCCACACACCATTCTTGTTCAAGGGACGGAGGAAGCCAGGAGCGAAACAGAGCAATCCGGCAACCAGAGCTGCAAGACCTGCTTTGAGCGGCAATACCACAGGGCTCTTGAACTTCTCAAGCTCTCTCACCTTCGTGATGGGCCACATGAATGCTTTCCACAAGAGTGACGCAGCTGCCTCCTCGGTGTGCTGCAAGTCTCGCTTTCTGAGAAGCGAACGCGCCCGAGCGTAGCTGAGTCCGCCATGCGACGCTGCTGCTGCTGCCAGTACCCCATGATTGCCTGTCCGCGAACGACCCAGCGACTGGTCCTCATAAGAAGATGTGGTGGAGTAATTTAGCAATGGGCGTGAGAGCTTAACTGGGCCATCTTCCTCCATCTTCCAGCTTCAATCCGTTCCTCCTCGCAGCTGTCAAGGAGGAGGAGGAGGAAGAGCATTCAACAAGAACAACAGCTATCAACAAAACCTCCAACAAGTTGTGTAGTTGTTGTTGCAAAATTCAGAGATCCACGTTAGACAACCCTTCGTGAGTTACTGCAGAACCCAGAAAAAAAAACCTCAACAAAATCTCCAACAACAGATTTTGATTACCCAAAGACTGAAAGTAGCAGCAGCAGCAGCAGCTGGAAGAAGCAGCTTCATCAAAGCCGCAAAACAAACAAAGCAATGACAGACACACTCTGTTCTCGATCTTCGACTTTTGTTTTCTTTCTTTCTTTCTTTCTTGTTTGAGAAAGACCAGGAACTGTTTGTTTGTTGACAAAACATCAACAACCCATTCTATAGAGAAAAAGACAGCAATGCAAAAAATTTGTGTGAAATCAGAACAATTGAAGACGACGAGAAATTGGAGCGGAAACAGCGCAGGAAACGCGATCCAGAAGAGAAGAGAAGTGCCTCCAGAACAACAACAAACATGCGCTCCACACACGAAAAGCAGCTCGGCCGCAACACAAAAAACCAACACACTACAATACCTACCTACTTACCTACCCACCCACCCACCTACCTACCTACCTACCCACCTACCTACTAGTACACACAACCAGTGTTTTTTTTCCATTTTTTTCATATCCAGATTTTTGTGAAATTTAATTAAAAAATTAGAAAATTTCACTACCAAAAGAAAAATTCCGAAACAAATCCCAATTTCTTTGTCAGAAAATAGTGAAATTTCGCCAGGAAAAAAAAAAAAAAAAACACTTTACACAACTACACTGCAATTTTTCAATTTTTCAAAAAAAAATTTATTAAAGGTATGTTGAGTTCAGCGGGGGTTTTTTTTTTTCAATTTTTTTTTTCTTTCCAATTTTGTCAAGTAGGTGTCAGGTGGAATGGCGATCAATTGATCAAGAGGAATGAGCCAAATTTGGCTAGCAAAGTAATTGTCAAATTTTTGCAAAAACTTAGCAAATTTAGTTGAATTTTACACTAAGGAAAAAAAAAATCTGAACTAATTTTTTTGTTTTCTAAGTGGATTTAAATAGGTAAGTGTTTTTATGAATTATGGCATAGGTGGTATTGGTCACTTGGTAGGTACCTATTTTAAAGCTCAGTTGGGTCCTACATTGTTAAGGACAATTGCTCCACGTGGTTTAATTTTTAGCTGTCCGTTGCTGCCCCCCTCCAAATTTCAAACGAAAACAAGACAAGTGGCTAAACTACCCTATGAGTGCTGAACTATTATTTATGTCGATGTTTAATTTAATTTAAATTAATATATATATATATATTTCATGGACATGAAAAGATACATGTTAATTTTTGTTTTTTCATATCCATGTTGGTGGATAGGGAAAAAGAGTGAGATAATTATAAAATGGATAATTATAATATTTATTTAAAAATGTGAGAAATAGTTATTATTATGAAATTTAATAGGAAAAAAAAAGTTCTTATTAAGAAAGAAATAAAAATAGATAAGTTTGAAAATGAGGTAGTCATTTTTTAAAAATTGTCTTTGGAATGGTCCATGGATGACCATAGGAAGAATTCCAAAAAAAAAAAATCCCCCATATACCAGTTCCAATTACTCATCACTGGAATTTTCCGACAGTTTTTTTTTTTAACTCTCTATTGGTACCTTTTTCCTTGTCACTGGGCTGGCTGAACCTCATAACTCACTTTCTTCTTTGTCCACCTTGAGTGGTACCTTTTTCTTTGTCACTAGGCTGGCTGAGCCTCATAACTCACTTTCTTTTTTGTCCACCTTGAGTGGTACCTTTTTCCTTGTCACTGGGCTGGCTGAACCTCATAACTCACTTTCTTCTTTGTCCACCTTGAGTGATGAACTGGCACCCACTGTCAATCATCGTACCATGGTAAATGTCCCCAAAATCCACTTAAATCATTTCTAAATAATATAAATATCCCAATGCTTAGAGTAAATCAGGATCTTTGAGTTCAAACCTAACTTTTTGAGCTCAATATATGGCCACTAAGAAGCCTCCATCAAAAAAGCTGGAGGTGCCAACATGGGTGCTGCTAGTTCACCTTAGCCTTTTGTGTCCCATAAGCTTTAACCCTAATTGTTAGGGTAAACCAATTTGGTCCTCCTTTTAGTGCATTTCTGGATCATCTGATGTTTAGGGATTAAATTCGGAGCTCGCATACAATCAATTATATCAAGTAATTAGCTCAAGAACGCCGGTTACAATGAATATAGTTGGTTACAATGAATATAGTTGAGGTGAGTGACCATAAAATGCATGAAATGGAACCCACAAGTGAAGGTAGGTACGTAGGTAGGTATGAGCTTTCCCACGCCTAAAGAACAAGAGGTTAAAATGGGTTGGTAGGTAGTTATGGGATCTTTTGATGTGGGTGGGGAGAAATGCCATTCTCTATTATTTCTTTAAAGACCCTGAGTCACACTATAAAGTATTTCTTTTACACTCTAGAAGGGCCATGATGTCCGGGCTTTCTCCAAAGCTTTTTCCACTTGTCAAATGAGGGTAAGGTGGGAAAGAAAAGACCATGAAGACACACCTCATAGGTACTTAGTGCACCATAATAATAAGCAACTTGAAAGGTGCATGGATATCCTCTTCCCTACATACCCATGTTCTTTCTAGGATTTTATTTTTTGTGTAGCCTAAGTGGTGTTCATCCATAGGAAGATGTAAAAAAAAAAAGTGATGATCATCCCTAGGAAGATGTAAACAAAGTGACGATCATCCCTAGGAAGATTTAATCAAATCTGGCTATAAATGACTTATGGAATACAAATCCTTCACTATTTATGGCTACACACTAATAGCCCACATATAAAAATCTGGTGATTTTACTCATTATTTCTCAATTTTGGCAATTGATACCCTCCAAAAGCATCTCATTTTTTGAATTTTTTCAGTTTTTATTTCTCCAATAAGAAAAAAGCTGATGGGTAGTAGGTACCATAAGAACTGTTGCTGTAAAGCCTTTTTTTAATTTTTGGCAATTGGTGTGGGGGGGGGGAAGGGGCAATTTTGGCTCATTGGGATTACTGAACGTGGGCATTATTATGCTTGTAAAAGCATCTCCAGCAGTGCTCAGTATGTGACCCTGCAAAAGTATTTTTCACATCCCAGGTTTAGTTGTTTACTTTTTTGCAACCCCACCAATAAAACTGAAATTGGGACAGCAAATAGGTGGGGAACTACTAATAGCAAACCATCTGGACCAATCATTATGAGCACCTGATAGACAGCCTAAGGACCAAATAGTAGGAGACTATTGGGGGTCACGAAACAAACTGCACAAGTCATGTGTGCAAGAACCTCATTTGAATTGTTAGCTCACTCTCAAGTTATCTCAAGGATATAAGGGGTGTGTCACACTATGGCCTTTGCCATTCACATTAAAAAGTATCCTAAGGCAAAAGAAGAATTGTGGAAATTCAAATATTTCACCATGCAAAAATAATATAATCTTCAAAAAAAATCCTCTAAAAGAAACCAAAATCCTTCAAGATATCATAACTCTATAACTAATTTCAAGTTTCAACACAAGCCAAAATATATCATCTTTCAAAAATCCTCATATAAAAATAGACATACTACATAGAGGCGAAAATCTATTAAGCTACTATATTCTATTATGAATCTAAACACAATATCTTTGCCTATCAAGGCAAGGCCAACAAATTCAAACCACCAAATCCAACAATCCCATTGGCCTAAAAAGAAAAAAAAAAAAAAAAATCTTCAGCCCTAAATACAACTCTATTCTCTATTTTGCTAAACATTGGAAATAATGGTCCCCTTCTACCATTTCCATTCGCTCTCTAAACTTCTCACAAACCTACCAAACCCTATTACATACATTTAACTAAGTGCTAGTTCATTCAAGACAACTAAGGAAAAAAAATTCAAACCACCAAATCCAGAAATTTTAATGCTCGTAACATTTGTTCTTTCACACCTACACACAAGCCCTCCAATGTATAGAGGTTTTTCAACACACTCTACATTTCAGTACACGAACAATCCATCCCAAAGACCAATGGAGAGAGCTGATCGGTGTAACTAGGCCAAAGCTTTTTATGGGCAAACAGCCATTTGCTAGGCTGCAAAGCAATGTTCTTTAGTTTGGCAAATTTTTCGCCAAATGGCTATATACAGATAGGGTGGTGAAAGGCTTGACCACATGTGATGTTAATTTTGATGTTAGGTTAGTGTTAAGAATGGTAAAATTAAGCACCAGTTCACACTTAAAATGTTAAGTAACATTAAATCTTAGGTGAAGTTTGACTTGACATCTATCTATGAAGGAAGGTAGGTTGTTTTGTTTTGTTTCGGTTTGTAGTTATGAGATTCATCAAACCAGGATGCTTCAGATCGTTGGAAAGCTCTTGACAAGGAGGCGTGCATGGGCTTGTTTCCATGACATTTGGACTTGCGATACAAAAGTTCTTGAATATTGAATGATTTTTTCATTGAAAATTAAATTAAATCGTAGCTAAAATTTTCAGAGGAATTGGAAGTGCCTTTTGGCGTAATTGGAAAGATCTTGATGAGCAGGATTTAATGAAATTTATTTGGTAAGCTTTGGATTCAGAATGTGGGAGATATTAATTTTTAAGTGATTTCTGCTGCTGAAAATTCAAATAAATTCCAAAAACCAGGTTTTGGAAGGAAAAATCAGTTGAGAATGTGGTAACACTTGAAGGCTTATCATTCAATGCAAGCATGATTTCCTTGCAAAGGAAATTGAATGTGCCTTTGGTGTTGTTGGAAAGATCAAAAGGCGCGTGATTTCCTTTCATATTTTGCTATTCAAAAAATCGATACACACAATGCAAAACAATGTTCACATGTAGAGTTTCCCTATTTTGTAATGGGTTCACACTTGGGCCAACGACATAGGTCGCATCAATTAATGTTAAGATAATATTAATATTCAATATTAATTAATACTAAATCCTTGAAATAAGTAGATTTTAGATTCAAACATTGATGTTAACTAAGTCCCACAAAAGGACAAACTAACTTAATGTTAAATGTGTGCATTCTTATGTATACTCTTTTTCTATTTTCTTTCTTTCTTTTTGAATCTCCCTTTCTCTTCACCTTTGTTTCTCTCTCCATCCTTTTCTTTCCTTGCCTTTACTTCTTTCTCCATCTCTTTGTCTTTTCCCATTATCTCCTCACCTTTTTCTTTTTTCATCTCTCTATGTCTTTTATTTTTATGTGTAAAATTGTGCAAGGCTTGTCCTATTATATTATTCTATTGAATTCATTACAAGGTGAAATGTAACCTAGGAATTTGGAATGTAAATATGAAACTTTAGTGAGAAAAGAAAAACAAAATGAGAAGCAACACAATGAAAAACAAGAAAACAAACATGAAAAATAAAAACACTTTCACAAGAGGTTACAATGGAAAACAATGATAATAATAAATTAAGGAAGGGGGAAAAAAGGGGAAGATGACCTTCATACTTGTGGACCGGTTTGGAAACTCAAAGAAAATAACTAAATATTAAGTTACCATTGAACATCATTAAGAAGGTTACTTGTAATGTTGAAAATATGATATGTGGCATTTTGTTAATGTTAAGATGATGTTAGTTACAAGCCTTAAACACCAAGTGTGGTCATGTGTTTAGTTTTGTTGAAATGTGTATTAATTGTTTTGATGTTTGTTGTGATATCAAACATTGAATGATGCTTGTGATTGCAATTGAGCTTATTCTTAAATGTCAAATAAAGACAAAATAACATTGAAAAGTGGACGAAATTTGTCTGCCTTGATGTTTAAAGACTACACAATGAAATGGCAATTGCAAAATGCCATTTAGACTCAATCCTTAATTTGACATTTATTACAAATGCAAGCTCAAGAATTTGGAGTAACGAAGTTTTGCAAATTTGCAAATGTTGTCACTTGTTATTTTAGATTGTAAAATCGTGTTAAGAAGGGAAAAAACTATTGTTACTACCATGGATTATGCAATTAGGATTTGTATTATGACAAACATTTGGTGCACAACAAGAATGAAAATATTTGCCTTGGCAAATCCAAAAAGATTATTAAGAATTTTATGCAATTTGGTTTTCATTTTGCATTTATGAAAAAATTAATTCGGTTTGTTTTTGTGTTCCGCCTCTTAAACATGGTTGTTCTACAATAGAATATGAAGCTTGGAAAGAATTCTTCTGCATTTTGAAGGTTAAGAACAACCCAAAGAAACATTGAACAAATAAGTAATAAATGGATGTGAATGGTTGAGTTAATGCATGAAATTGTTTTACCTAGCACTAGATCTATTGTGTAAGAAATTAATTTCATTTCAGTTCAATGAGGGTGGATGTGAGTATAACCATTCATAACCAATAATGGATAAATGTGCATGTTTATGTCATGAAATATTCACATCACATATGAGTCTTACTAACTTTGGAATGTGTGCACATGAGTGTGTATTCAAAAACAAAAATATACATCGAAAATAATTTAAATGATTTTTAATTTTTATGAAAGGGTGCAAACGAGATACAACAAGCCAACATTATTACTTTACAAAAGGATTATATATTTTTTTTCCCAAAAAAACATTTTTCCTATGAATGAATTTTGCAACTTATTATAATAAATGTTTATAGTTGTCTAAGTACATGACATGTTTTTTTCTTCATCATTTTTGAATAAATATGAATTTTTGAAAGTGTCATGATTCCTTGTAAATTCAATGTTTCATCTTTTTAAATGCTAATAATTTCAAATCATTAGCAATTTTTTTAAAAACATTTTTATGTTTTCTAATATAATAAACTACAAATTTTTATAAAACATCATGTACATTTACCCCATTTATGTGTGGCAAAGGACTTTTGAAGTTTTAAAATTTTTGAACAATTTTGGAAAGTTTTTTGAAATTTTAAAGTTTTAGAATTCCACATATTTAAAGGTATAAATGTTTTTTCAATGTGCCTGTAAGTTTTTATCCATTAATTTTGTTCTCATCAATTTTTTTTATTATATGAATCTTTTTCATAATCATTTGCAAAATTGACTCTTATCTAATGCCATAGGTGTTCATTTTTAGAGGTCTTAAATCAAAGCTTAAACTTAAAATTTCATCAAATGGATTTTTGGTTTGAATTCCTTGACATTCATATGAATGAAAAAACAATAATTTGCCATGATTGCCATGGTTTTAAATGGAAAAACATATATAATTATCCTATTTTGACTTTTTTTTTTGTAGTTTGACGCCTGTTTTGGCTTGTTGGATTGTGGTTGCACCCGAAAGTTGAAAGTATATTGAACCATGTCATTTCACATTTTTTGAATCATGTTTGGATACCATGTGATTAATTTTGAAATTTTTCATCTCAAAAAATGAGTTTTTTTAACAAAGATGTGATAAATGTGTGGTAAATTGAACTTTTGACAAGTAATCACATTCATATGGAAAATGACAAACATAACTGGATGAACCATATTTTAAATTTTATTAAAATTGATTTTTTAATGACTAATGAAACCTTAAAATTAATGTAGTCAAAATGAAACAATGGCCTTATTATACCAATATATATTGTGAACACACTCGTGGATCCTTCAATATAAATAATGAAATTTATTGTTATTTTTAAAATAATATTACATAACAGTAGTTTTGCTAAAAATAATAATTATAGGCCCCAAAAACCAAAAGGTTGAAATTATTGATGAACACTAAGACTTATTGGATCTTCATGTTGAGTTTTTGAAACATGTCATGACTATTTTGACCATGTTATTGAAACTTTTATGTTTGTTCAAATGAAAATTGCATGGATTAAAACAATCTAGATTTTGGAACTACATAATTAACTTCCTAAACATGAATTCATGAGTGCCCTTGGTGTGGTGTACACAAAACATTGGATAAATTTTGCAATTAAACTTAATTCTTTCATTTTATATTTAAATGTTATCAAAGCTACATGTTAAATTGTTCATAAAAATAGGGAGGTAGCTATGTTTTATAGCTTTCATGCACTCACAATTATTTGACTTTTAAGCATCATTTTTCAAATTGATGATTGTTCGTAATAGGTAGGATGTGATGGTTGAAAATTCAAAATCAAATCTAGTTTTTAAATTATGGCTTACAATTGGTAATGCTTCCATTTTGACTCATAAACTAAATGACTACATTCAATTGGCCAAGATTGCAATGATGCAAATGTTAAGGTCTATTGAAAACAAAAGAACTTTCAATAATGAATTAAGTTATTACCAATATATAAAAAATGCAAGTTAAGGTTTTTTACAATGTAATCATATTTTTTAAATCAATTCATTTTTCCATTCATCTAATCAAGGTGACTTCCCCTCCCAAACAAAAGGGTTCAAGGTTTAGGGTTTAGAATTCAAGATACTTCATATGAAAACTAAAATTATTTCACAAGCAAAACACATATAGGCACATGCACAAGTGCTTATTAAGACCATGCTACTTTGATAATCATCAAATGATTGATCAAAAGGTGTTGTCTTCAATCATCATTATTCATTAGGGGCTTTGTTTGTCATTATTTTTTTTGTGGGCACCCACCAAGGCAACTTGCTTACAAGACCTCCTTTTGCCCTAGTTCATTTTCGCACTAATTTGCATTTTTCTTTGGGGGTTTTCCCTTCCTTGGCTAATGACACCCATATCCTTGGCCTTGCCCATGTTATCTCCTTCATCTTTGATTATTTTTGTTTTTTAGTTGGCTTTTGTGGGGTTGTCTGTTCAACCCTGCAAGTGTTCGGCTTGGGTTTCATCTGGTTTACCTCTTGGGTTTAAAACCAAAGGGTTTAAAAATGGGGAAAATCAAGTTCAAACCACCACTTAATATTGTGAGAACTTATTAACCCGCCCCCTGATGGCATCATGAGCCTTGGTGTCCCTTTTGGCTCTACCTCCTTCACTTCATCTTTTTTGCAAAAGGTTTAATTGAAGACGTTTAACATGCAAATGTGTTCCTAAGGTTAAGGGATGTCCAAGTGGCTTTTGGTATCCTTTCTTGATGTTTTGCCTAGAGGCCTTCCTTTTTGCTTCATTGTTTTCCCCTTCTTCCAAGTTTTCAAAGTAAGTTCATCATTTTTAATTCCATCCTTATGGGAATGTTTGAGAGACTTTTGGGTCCAAGCTCATCAGAGTGCCCCAAGGCCCTTCTAGTCGGTTAGTGGGTGGCTTTTCCCAATTTTTAGTTGGGGCGTAGGGTTGATTTTTTTCGAGGTCATTGCTCCAATTGCCTATTTATGGAATTGAGCCTTAGTAGCCCCTGTCATAGCTTCTAGGTTTTTGTTGGATTTTTGTTCATTTTTGTTGGAGTGATTAATGCGAGCAACTCAAGGCCACTCCCTTTCCAAGCACATTTGAAATTAGCGCGAAAGCTTTTCCCCCCAAGGGCTATAACATGTGTCCCCCCTTTTGAGCAATTAATTGAGAAAGGTGCAAATTGCCTTTAGGAGAATATTTCAGAAGGATTGCATGACCATTCCTTTACTAGCATCCTTTCTAATTTACCATCCGATTCACATCAAATATGTTAGAGGTCATGTGCATGGTTAAATGTTGGCACTTGGTTGTTAATCCACCCAATCATTCCTTTCTTCCACCTACTTTCACATGTTTTTTCCATCGCATTACGCACTGGGTTGGGTCATTCTCATCCTTTAGTCCTCTGGGTGCCACACTACATTTGTAACTAGCCAGACAATAGTTGCGGTTTAGGCAAAGGATGGTCTTTATTACAATCTATTCCCGATGGACATGTTTCTCCTTGTAATTATAAAGGTTTTTAAATGTTTACACTAGCAAGTGGATGGGTTTTTTCATCGATGTGCCAACATGGCATGGGTAGTGAAGGGCACTAGAAGCCTTTCTCTTTTAGTTTTGCGCATTTTATAGGCAAAAGGTGTTAATGGTGTTACAAGGTGCCCATGCGATCTCTATTTTGAAATGTGTTGTTCTGATTGGTGAGGGTTTTTCTAAGCTAGGTGTTTTTTATGGGGTCATCCCCTTTCATTATTTGATATGCTTCTCGTGACAAGAAAAGGTTCAAGAACTTGATGTTCTTTAGTGGTTTGCCTTTTTTTGGCGGTTCTTTTGTTTTCTTGGACATGGGTCCTTTCTTTTTTGTTTTTTGTTTTTGCCCTTTTTTTTAGTGCTTTGATTTACTTATGATTGGTAGGGTTTCATCATCACATCATTAATCTTGTCAAATTCAACTGGAAATAACTTACCATAATGGATTAATATGAAATCAATTTTGACTATGTTGTAAATTAGTGTTGATTGGTTTTTCGAAAAAGTTTTTCCAAGAATCATTGGGTCAAGGTTTAGAGTTATTTTTATTTTCATTTCTTTTTTTTATAAATTAATTTAAAAGGAAGATCCTTTGATTTTAAGTTTTAAAAATATTTTCAAAAATTAAAACCTGTTGTTTCTTGGGTCAAGTTAAATTTTCTTGACCAACAGTTCTAGGTTTGATAGGTCCAACCTTTATAAAGACATGTAGTTTCGGTTGAAATTGATTCTTGGTTTTAATTTGGGGACAATTTTAAATTTTATTTCTTAGTTTTGATTTTTTTCAATATTCATGTTTCCAAAATGTTTCCACCAAATTTTTAAGAGATCCTCATGGTGTTCCCTTAACTTCCAAATGGGTCCTCAAAGCTCTTGGAATGTCCCCCAACATGTTCCAAAGAACAACATAAGGAACAATATAAGGAACATCACAACACATTTTTGTAAAGGTTGTTTTAGTGTTGCCATAAGACATGCCCTTACATATTAAACCTAGGATGTAGAACTTAAAAGCATTAAACCCTAACTAAAACCTAAGACCCTAGCCCCTACCTAATCTTATCACATGGACCTTTTCAAAAACCATTAAAACCCATACTAGGATTTCAAGTACTATCACAAGGTTAAGGCCAAGTAGAAGGTATCAAAGATTATATAAAGATCATAAAATAGACCCTTCTACTATGCTTATCATACATGGATTTCTTCCCTTAACTACTTGACTAATGGAAATCTTAGTAAGGTGGTGGTAAGTCATCCCTTCTTGATTTCACTTCCATTTTGCAGTTATTCTTAAAGTTGCCCCCAAATCTAAATCCAAACGTTAAAATTAGAAATGAACTTTCCAAAATTCTGACCATGGTTTATTTTTAAAATTTGTAAATAGAAACCTTGTGCCTCCTTAATAGGTCTACATACCTTGGTTTTGGATTTGCCTAAGGTAATTGCCCACCTATGAATTGAACTTATCTCCGTACCAACCTAGGTTACCTACTCACATACTTAGTGTACCTACCTACTTATGTAAACTACTTACCCAATTACTTAAGTCATTAACTTACCTATCTACGTGTAGATTAACATGTTACAAAATTGACTAATTACAAACTTTAAATTTATGTGTTAGGATATTTTTTCAAAATACTTTTACCTTGCCCACTTTCCCAAACAAAGATGCAACTGTATTGTGGAAAGAAACCACATTGAGATATCAAGTAAATTACAAATGGTAAATTTTCTTATTTTGAATTTTTAGCATCAATATTTTAGCATGGTGATAGATTACATTGTTTTGTATATGACTAAGTTATTTTGGGCATTATTGTTGGCCATTCGAAAGTTGGGTGGGTTTATAATAGTTGTATGGGTGTAAAATTCCCTTGCACCAATGGGTAAGACCCTTTTTGTCAAGGTTCAATTTTCCCCAATTGATATGATGATTTTTTTTAGTTTTTTTAATGGAGACCTTGTTTTAGTCATGGTCAAAACATTCATCACCAAATTCAAACATTACAAAACTTGATTTCCAACTTTTATTCAAACATGTAAAATTATTTTTATGGCCATATTTTAAGTTGAACTATTACCAATAATTTCAAATGCAAAATTAGGCAATTGAAATGTTAAATAACGATGAATTTTTTTTAAGAAATGAAATAAACATCATTGGGAAAAAAACTAATTCATAAATGTTATATATAAAAAAAAATGTAACCTAATATTTATTCATTAAATATTCTAGTGATGATGATAATCATAACTACTTTAGGTGAAACATGTATAGGTGTAGCCTAAAAAAGAAAATTTGTTAATAAACAAAAGTTTGTGAATTTCACATTTCAACACCAAATAGGATGCATGGTTAAAATGAATGACAATTCTTGTTACATTAACATAAATAGTAAATCTAAACAAATCAATGTCATAAACATTACATCTCCTATTAGTTCATATTTGGATTAGATTGCTCTAGATTCATTTTTTAGAACCATCATGGTTTTTTTCATGGCATTTCAATCCCAAACCTTCAAATCACAAGTCCCATTGTAAAACGCAAGGACAAAACCACAAATCCACAATATGCTACCCACATCTAGAAGTTTTGCCAAGTGACACAATTTTTTTAAAAAGTTGAATTTGAAAGATTTGTCTTCTTAGTACACCCATGATATCCAAAGAAATAGAATTCAACTAAAATGCCCATGCAATTAGGTGCTCACCTCTACAACCATTCTTCTACAACACCACATAAGTGCCTAATTTCTTCAAATACACCAAACTTGAAGAAAAGAATGCTATTCACAAACTAGTTCCTTCAAATCCCCCAGTGTTTATCATCATTTCCATATGAACCTTATTCAAGTGACTTAGTGTTACACCTTATTTTATTTCTCCACACCTAGTGAAAATTTTGAAGAAATCATACAAAATGACAGTGGAGGATGACAATGAACATTCATTTCACACACTACCTTCACCAACTCCAAAAACAAAAAAAAACAAAGCAATAAACAAAGATTTAACTTCATGATCCGCACTCTTGATGCCTTGACAATTCTACCACTACACCTTTAAATCCTTGCTGAAAATCTTCAAATGCGCCTCTCCAGAATTTGACCATCCAATCATTGTTTTCCCATTTTTTGTCTCCATCATAAGCAAAGTTCGACAAGAGGTAAATATTAACTAAGCACAACACACACGAGGTCTTAACAACCCAACAAAAGCTCCATCGCCATTCAACATTGCAACCATTGTCATC
>Ga0116229_10002236_pt1 | contig 31182 bp, 24 predicted proteins | sample S1TSphgellanicum_3_FD_87313 | JGI IMG/M metagenome (GOLD analysis project Ga0116229, IMG submission 87313) | Host-associated microbial communities from peat moss isolated from Minnesota, USA - S1T2_Fc - Sphagnum magellanicum MG | ecosystem: Host-associated > Plants > Peat moss > Unclassified...
AAAAAATTTTTTTAAATTAAAAACAAACATAAATTTTAAAATTTATTGAACTCATAAAACAAAGTTGTTTCCCTTTTTTTTTTTTTTTTTTTTTTGTTGTTGTGGGGGGAGGGGGGGGGGGAGGGGGGGTGGGGGGGGGGGGGGGGGGGGGGGGGGGGGGGGGGGGTCCTCCTACCTTACCCCAATAGGTCTATTTTGTCATTAAATGATCCTCAAAATAGTGAAACAAATTTTTGTGAAAATATGGAGTTGACAAGTTGAAAACCATCCTAATTATCATAGGCTGCACTTTGAATAATTTGATTACTCATATGACAATATATCATAAGTAGAACATGGAAAAATTAATAATTTAAATTTTTTTTTTTTTTTGGAAAACAATCCTTTTGTCATTGTGGAAACTGACCCTAGACTATGCTATTCTTAGATGTTCCTATGTTCCCATCAAAAGAGAGTTGTTTATGTGAGTGGAGGTTCCTGTACTTGTGGGTTCTCCTGAGGGTGGGAACACCCTCAGGCTCACACCCTCAGGTGGCTTCCTCAAGAGAACCCACTCATAGGGGAACCTCACCTAAAATTTTAAGCTTCTAAAATTGTATACTACGTCTGTAGTACCTTGGCATCTTGGACATTTATTGTATTCCTTTTCAGAAATGTTGATATGTTGAAAATTTCCTTTTTTTTTTTTGAAGAACAAAATTTTGTGAAGGAAAGATGATAACATGGGAACATATAAGAATAGAAGGGGGAGATACTCTCTTTAGATGAGAACGTGAGAACATATAAAAAATAGAAGCATCTCCCCTGGCATTACACACCTTAGAGAATCTCCACCCCCACACCAGCAAATACCCCTTTTCATTAAGTCTTGCAGCAGGATAGCGCAAATCCTGCTGCTCTCCGGTCTCCGGTATTGATGGTCCATTTTGCAGTGGTCATTTTAACTCCTTCAAAGTCTTTTTTTCTACTGTGGATTTGGACAGTGACTCTTACTCGTCCAGATGTAAAGACATAAATGGTCTTTGAGTGTTTAAAGGGACTTTATGACGTTTGTGGGTGGGAACAGTGATCATTAAACGATATTCTATTTCAAAATAGAGGATTTGTTTGCCGGTGTGGGTTGGAGATGCCTCAGAGTATCTAGAGAAATAAAAAGAGAGTTGTTTATGGGTTTTCAATGGACGGTGCACTTGTGGTTGCTAGGTCACATAGGTAATCCCAAAGAATGAATTGACAAGTGTATGCTATTTACATTGCTTCAAATTTAAACTTTATCGTTCTTCATAGATGGTATAATCTTGCTAAGTCATGGAAGATAAAGAAAAACAATTGACCTTCAAACCCTTTTGAGGCAAATTTTCAACCTCAGAAATCTGAGTCGAACTTATGCAAAGGATTTATTTTTAAAATGAACAAAATCTGTCAATTTCTGGATAGAAAAAAATAAATAGGAACATGTCACCAGATTTCTACAGTAACTTGTTCTAGCTGGGAGCCAAAAATACAGAAAGATCTTCAATGTATTGACTTCCATTTCTAGTTTATAGCCAAATTTAGCTAAATATCTTCATGTATGATAGCCACTTTCACTACATCAAACAATTGCCAAAAAAAAAGAGCACTTACCCAAAGGATAATAATCCAATGGATCCCAAACTAGAGAAAAAGGTTCCTTCCGTATACCATAGTACCTTGCAACTTTTACACATGTCTGATGAATAATTATTTATTTTAAATTGTTAAGAGATTCATTAAGTGCGTGGATTTAGGTTCTTGTACTTGTGGTTTCTCCTTAAAGTTCAAGAACACCCTAGGGCTCAGGCCCTCAGGTGGCCAGGCCTCAGGAGAACCCACGCGTACAAGAACCTCCCCTAACCCTAATGACACTTACCAAGGTTCCAATTGGTTTAAAGTTTAAACCTCTAAACCCTCCTACTTCCCACCTCACACTACCTACGTGACTAACTTACCAACGCATCAAGTGGACAAGTGTCAAAAGTAAGTAAGCAGGTAATGCAGTTGATCATGGTTAAGTTGTATGATTATGTACTTAAGAAAAATAACAGTAGGTAGTAGATACAGGTGAATGGTTAGTACATACCTAACCACCGTGGTTAGTTACGGGCCGAGGAATACAAAATAGAAATGTTTCCTGGTGAACGGTACAGATGAGTGCGCCATGAAGGATGGATGGTAAGTGATTTTCTGTTGGATGGTTGACCCCCTAACTAACCAGGGTGGTTAGATGGGTTGTGTTCTCTGCTACCTACCAACTAGGTAGGTAGTACAAACAGCCCTTACCTATGCATAAGCTATGTATCCGCTTGCATAATAGTCACCTATTTTCTTACCTATCTACCTATATCTAGCACCTACTTCTTTACATAGTGGGTTACCAAGGTGAAGCCAGATATTAAGTCAGTTGAGGTGTGTTGGTGGGGTGATGGTTCACTTTGACCCTACTTATTACATGTAGTTGGTGCAATTAGGTTGGTGGGTAATGACCTACACACCGATGTACCTAGTTGGTACAACAGCCAATTGGTAAAAAATGGCTTTCATTCATTCATTCATCCATCCAAGACTATAATGTAAAGATCATACCTACATTCCATCTCTTATTCATCCATTTAAGACTACATTCTGATTCATTCCTCATTCATCTCGTTTAAATTTATCCATCCAAGAATGTAGACCCGAGATTCATTCATCCATCCATCCAAGACTACAAGGTAAAGATCATACCTACATTCCATCTCTTATTCATCCATTTAAGACTACATTCTAGATTCATTCCTCATTCATCCCGTTCACATGCATCCATCCAAGAATGTAGCCCCAGATTCGTTCATTCACTCATCCATCCATCAAAGACTATAATGTAAAGATCATACCTACATTCCATCTCTTATTCATCCATTTTAGATTAGATTTTAGATTCATTCTTCATTCATCCCGTTTAAATTCATCCATCCAAGAATGTAGACCCGAGACTCATTCATTCATTCATTCATCCCTTATGAATTTATCCATCCAAGACTTCAGACCCTATCTATCTGTGTGCAAATACTGACCGTCAGATGCCCTATCGTCTCTCTTCCTGACCCAAAGACTCATTGAAAAGAAAACCCCCGCCCGCCCGCCCCGCCCCTCCCCGCCCGCCAGCCTGCGCGCCCGCCCATTCTCGTTTCCGCGAATTTTTTTTTCTTTCTTTCTTCTCTATCGTTCGAGGTTTGATTTTGTGGTTTTTGTTCTTCCATTTGGGTCTCGTGTTCTCTGACGACTGATCGGAGGAGCTGGTAGAGAGCTTGGCAATCCCGTCTTCTTCTTCCTGATATCAATATCGAAGAGTGGATTAGCAGATTGAATTATTATTCTTCTTCTTCTGCCGGTGGTTTTCCAAGCAGTAGGTAAGAAGGTGTATATATATGCATACACAGCTTGGGTGACATCGAAGGAACAGCTTGGGCGTTCGGTAGATGGAGAGGGACTAGAGTTTCAATCAAAAGGGCGGGGGTTTTCTAACTAGTTATCAGCACATAGAATCAAAACTACCACTGCTCGAAAGCTTTTTCTCGACATGGAGGTTTTAAAGGCGCATTTGTCTAAAGTGCGGATCCCTGAGCCGTCCAACCGGATCTACAAGGAAGAGTGCTGCATATCTTTTTGCACTCCGGTAGAGACGACGTTTCTTTGTGCCCCCGTTTTTTTCCCCCCTTTTTTCCGTGTCTCTATGATACTTATCAAGCAGGACTTGCATGCAGTGTTTCTATTTCCCATTCTGCAAATGCTGTGCGGTTGATTTACACGTTTTTAGGGTTAGGGTTAGCTGTGGTAGGTCCGTGATCACCACAAGATGGCGAATTCTGTTATTTCAGAGTGGATATGTATAGGAGTCGATGTGGATGAAAACCTTCAATTGCTGCTATTGCTGCTATGGTTTGGGTGTAGAAGATAAATTGAATTCACCCAGTTGGGTCTGACTTGTGCCCTAGGTACTGGCTGGTGCCAGGTTATCTAGCAGTTCATGGTTTTTTTTTTCCTAGTCACTTTGCATTGATGCCCTGGTTGAAGAAGACAATTTGCATCTTTTTCACTTCTCCTGTGATTTGTGCTCCTTGTTTCCATTAGTCCTGCTCCCTGCTCTACTCACTTGTGCGTCTGTGGCCCCAATGGGACAGGGTAAAAAGTTGGTACACTGCAGATTTGGGACTCTTTTAAGGAGCAGACGTGTAAGGTGATGAGTTTTGTCACAAAATCAGCTCGCAGTTGCAAAATGAGTTTTGACCAGTTTGTGTGTAACTTAATTGTGCAGAGGTCTGAAGGTGGTCTATATGTGGATCTGAATTCGTTCTTAGCTTTTGGGCAAGAGTTTGTCTTGTGGAACTATGAGAAGACCGGTGACCCTGTGTACCTGAATATTCAACAGAGGCCAAAGTTAGTCAGTGAGAACCGGCCACACAAGAAACCAACATTGCTGGCAATAGGTATGCGCACACCTCTTGCATTTACACAAAGACCTTCTCTCTTTTGTATCTTCTTCCTAAGTTCAGCAAGAAGAATTTTGCCTTAACTGAATTTCAGCAGGCTGTCCCTGTTCCCTATTGCTGGTAAATCAGTGGCTTACCTGGAGTTGAGCTTGGTTTTGGATATGTTTCATTCTTTACTGGGTGCATTTGTGGTTTTCTGACAAAGGTGTCGATGGCGGTTTTAATTCAAAGGATCCAGAATGTGAGGAGACATACAGCATTGTCATTTTGCCTGACTTTGTTACACTTCCATTCCCAAGTGTGGAGCTTCCAGAGAAGGTAGGCAGTTCTGCGAATCTTTCACTTTTCAAGGATGCCAAAAGCCAATATATGGGAACTCCCCTGCAGATGCTACGGTCACTTACATTCAAGGTTTTGTAAATTCTGTATATGGTACTGTCCTCATATGAGCTAGCATTGTATCTTGAGATGTCAGGTTAGGCTGGCAGTAGATGGAGTCCTGGCAGCTGTGGGTGCTGAGCGGAAGGAACAGGTTGCATCTTGGACTGCTGACAAGAGACATGTGAGCGTATTTGCCACATCACTGCAGCAATTAAAAACAGGAGTTAGGGTGCCGCCCACAGGCTGGAAGTGTGCCAAGTGTGACAAAACAGAGAACTTGTGGTTGAACCTTACTGATGGAATGATTCTCTGCGGACGCCGCAACTGGGACGGGACAGGAGGCAATAACCATGCTATGGAGCACTACCAGGAGACTAACTATCCGTTAGCTGTGAAGCTTGGAACTATCACAGCTGACTTGGAAGCAGCTGGTGTTGACTCCTCACTCTCTTTGTCTTGCCACATCAATGATAGTTGGCTTGGTGGAGTGGATGGTTATAGAGGGGTCTAGACAGTACTTAGATATTCTCTCAGCAACCAGTGGTTTAATGGTACAGTCAAAGATGGACATAAAAGTTTGCATCATAACTGCAGTCAGTGAGAGGAAATGCCATTCTGATAGAGCTTGCTTTGTTGGTCTGGTTGCAGATGTGTATTCCTATCCAGAGGATGATACTGTGGAAGATCCTCTGTTGGCAGAGCACTTGGCACATTTTGGTATCAATTTCTCAGTTTTGACGAAGGTAAATAGCATTTGCTTCCCAACAGAACTTAGGCATTTATCTGGACATGAGCAGGGGGTGCTACATCATAGTGTGTGGCTATTTCTCAGACATTTGTGAGAAAATGCTTGTGTGTATTCACATATACCTTTAAGTGCCTATGTTGTACTTCTTGCCAATCAGTCTCAGATGGGGTGGGGTACACTGCAGACAGAAATGACAACAGCTGAAAGGGAGCTAGACCAGAATACTAATTTTGACTGGAATCGAATTCAAGAGAAAGGGAAGGAGCTAGAACCACTCTTCGGACCTGGCTTGACAGGACTTGCCAATCTTGGGAACAGGTAATACTTCTCTGCATCCTCTGAGAAGTATATTTTTCCCCGTTCCCCTGCCTGATTTTTTGTAACAAAGGTTTCTGGTCATGGAATATGTGACAGTTACTTTTTGAATTTATGCAGTTTTATATGGTATGCTGGTGAAGTTCTTCCGGTGTTAATTCACTTCTTACTTATTCAATAGTGTTTCTACCTCTCTATTTGCTTGTGAGTTTTGTTGACAGCAGGCAAGACAATTCTTCCTGTGTGGTTGGAAATGATATACTTTGTAGGCACACAGTTTGTCAAATCTTGCAATTTGTGATTCAGACAATGTAGCAGTCCTTTAGGTTTCCTTTGCATAGAATTTCATTACCAATGTACGGTGCATTGGCTTGCAACAGATGCTTTGTAGTTTCTCTTAAGCCTAACTTATAGCAGGAGAATCTTCTTCCTTGCATTTCACAAGCTAGCAAGTATATTCTCTGTGCATTCATGTGATTATTTTAATGTACTCTTGTCTCTTTCTGTGGATTGCTGATTCCCCCAAAAATGCTATGTGCAACTTGAAGAACCTTGAGAGTGTCCTCACTAGGTCATGGAAGGTCAGGGTAAAACAAAATCCTCAAGTCTGCTTAAACCTTTTGGCCCACTGCAGACCAGTGGAAGACTTTATGTAACACCTGTTTATGTCCTTGGTTAGCTGTGGTATTCTTTGAGATCATTTGAAATGATGTTTTCCTCTTTTGTGTTGGAAGAGCCCTTTTTACTTTTGGTTGCAGATAACAGCACTGATCTGGTGCAACTCTATGCAGTTGCTACCTTGGCTCTGTTATGCAAGCTGTTTTTGCCACAAAGGATTTCCAAAAGCAGTAAGCTTCTCTTCCTTTCAGACCAATTTCAGTTCAGCTGGGTCTCCCTCCATACATTGGAATTGAATGGGTATGTAGATGGAGGGGGGGTTGTTAGGGTTTACTTTGTTTACTAAAGAAGATAGTCACAGTAATCTGGGCAGCGCCATGATGTTGCTGTTATCCCTTTCCATGTGTTTGATTGTTGTGCTGGTTAATTTGAATTCTGTTGTATCCTGAGATGAGTTAGTGCTCTGCAAGGTGATTGCATTGACTGATTTGAACTATCATTTGTCTCTAGTTATTTTGAAAACCTCAAGTTGGAGGATGCATTTCGACAGGCTCCTGCTGATCCTACTCTGGATCTGGATATGCAGCTGTAAGTTAATGTGGCCATCTACTTTCATAACTCTCAACAACTGGAATCGTTGGCACAACATTGGGAAATCCCAAGCTTCTTATGCATGTGTGGTTGTCTTCAACAGCTGATGTCATGGATTTAAAATGAGTCTTTTGTGTGATTCTATCATTGACTTTTCTTCTGTCCAGGGGTACTATGGTCTCCATTCATTTATGTGCTTTATCCAGTTGTCCTTATTTTGAGGGTTGTCATCAGCTTTACTGATTTCATCTCTTATTATCACTATGACAGGGCAAAGTTGGCACATGGCATACTCTCTGGGAAATATGCTGTTGCATCTCAAAAGGTAACAAATTGGTGATCTCAGCAGTAGCATATATAGTTCTTGACCAGTTGTGTCTTGATAGCTTGCCAGCATGGCAAAGAAAGAAACTGGTTCCAATGTTTCCTTTCTGGCAGGATTTTGATGCTGTTCTGGTTTGTACTTGTTTCCTGACAGACAGTGGAAAGTGAAGCAACAGAAGAAGCAAATGGAAATATTGTACGTTTTCATTACCTGCCAGGAGCTTTGCAGTTTCCTGTTCATGACTGTAATTCACCACTTTTGATAGGGAATTTCCTGTCCCAAGTATTTATGGGGGAATTGAGAGAATATGCACAGAGTGAGAGAGTGCAAGAGTTTCTGATCATGGGCAGGGTCTCACTTGTTTATTGAAGGGACAAGATGGCATCCCTCCACGCATGTTCAAATCTTTGATTGGCACTGGTCATCCAGAGTTTGCAAGTTCCAGGCAACAGGTACAAATTCTCTGTCTATGCTTTGCAAGATGTATCTACCAGTGTCTGTAAGGCCCAGTCCAGTTGGTTTGAGGAATAATAATACCCAGCAAATTTCCATTGGGGAAGAAGTAACCGGGCTTATGACCTGCTGGTTCCTGGCTATGCCCTCCAAAGCTGGTCTAGGTAGCATTGCTTAAATGTTATGTATAGCAGGCCCAGCAGGTATGGGAGCGTGAGGAGTGTTGTAAAACCTGGTCCTCTGGGTTTATGAAAAACTCACTACCCATCCACATTGGCAACAACTATAAGCCTGTGTGAGGGGCAAAAACAGAGTCCATGGTTTCTGTATGTCGCTTTTATTTAATCTGGTTCAGTCCACTCATTGGTGGCAAGAGGCCGTGAGCTGTATCAAACAGACACACCCTGCAGTACCAAGTGGGTTTCGTTTTGGAATGCCTCACTGGTGGGTTGAATATTGTTAGCTGCCAGGGACTGGATCATTTTTCAATTACAGTCTTCTGCAAAGTCAAAGTAGTTTTGCCAGTTTTTTCTATTTTAGCAACAATAGTCAAGCTATTTGTGCAACCAGCATTCCTCTGTGACTCAGGGTTCCAGTTCTCAGAGACCCTGATTCTTTCCTCCCTGGTTAGCTTGGAAGTTCTTGAATTCTCACCATACTAGGATAATTCATATGAACTGGAGATGTGACTTATTTACAGAATTCTGCATGCCTTCTACTGGCTACACATGTTTTCAGACTGAGATGTGACTGCATCACCATTTGAGCAATATAGGTTGCATAATTATCTGCTTGTAATCTGCCAGGATGCATTGGAATATTTCCAGCATTTCCTTGAGCAAGTAGAGCGCACTCGTGCAAGCATTGCAGCAGAGGATCCATCACAATGCTTTAAGTTCTATGTGGAGGAGAGAATCATGTGCTCCTCATCCAGGAAAGTGAAATATACCAGGAGAACTGATAATGTTCTTTCATTGAGTATACCATTACATGCAGCCATCAATACAGGTGAGCATCATCTCTGTGGGACTTTGGGTTGTGCTTCTTTTCTCAATTGGAAGAACAATTTTCTTTCTTCCGTCTTTCCCTCATCACCTTCTTTGTCTCATGCACTTCTAGTGTCTAAAGACTGGCAGTAAGTGCAATGGTTTGCATGTAACAAGAAGTGTAGAGTTGGACTTTTGTAATTGTTTGGATGGTTTCTAAGAGTGATATTGTTATGCTTCATGCAGATGAAGTGGCAGCTTATCAGAAGCGGAAGGCAGAGAAAGAGTTGGCTGGGGAGAAGCTGTAAGCACTTTCTTGTTGAACCAGTGTCCCTCTGTGATCTGTTCTACACATTGCATGCAAAGCTTTTTTACCCTTGCCAACAATGAGCTGACTCTCTGGTGACTCCTGACATGTTGCAGAAGAAATATACACTAACGTGTCTTGGAAGATTGTGATGGCTAAGTTCTGAAAAATGGGATCATTTGATGGAACAGGAGTAATGAAGAAATAGTTCGCCCTCGAGTTCCATTGGCAGCTTGCTTGGAAAGCTTCTGTGCAGCAGAAGAAATTCATGATTTCTATAGTAGTGCCATAAATGGGAAGACAACTGCAATCAAGTAGGTCATCTTGCCTGAAGCAGCCTGGAGAATATTGGCACTGCTCCTGTCTATAAACATGTTTAGGGGTACGGAAGCAAACAATGGGAGATGGCCTGATTCATTGGAGAACCATAGTATATGTCAATGGAATGTTCATGATATTTGTGGTAGTGCCATAAGTGGGAGGACTACGATCAGGTAGCCTGAAGGACATTGGCGTGCTTCTCCCTATAGACATTTTTAGGTATAGCAAACTATGTGAATGGGGCTCATTCACTGCAAACTTTAGAACAGGGAAATGAAAGTTTGACCTTCAGAAGAATCCATGTGTTGATTGCTGCCAAAATACAGTATGCATGATAAGTATCATGAGATGTGCATGACCTTGCAAAGCTGTTACAGTATTGTATATGCTGCTGGGAAAATAATGTCTCATAAATGCTACCTGACAACATGACTGAGCCTTCCTGTTGCTTCTGGAAATGTGATACAAACTCAGGACATGACTTTTCATGTAATTATTGCCTGAAAATGTCATTAGCTTATCAACACCTACTGTTGAGAGCTTATGAGTTCGGTGAGGAGTAATGGCAGCTAGCCACTGTCATCCATGATGAAGGTGATGGTCTGATACTTTGTGAGTGACACACACAAGGTTATGAGCTGACTCATTCTTGTTGTGTTTATTTTGGTTTGGCTGGAACTGACACTCAAAATGTTATGGTTAGTTTGACCTCCAACCTCATAGATACGTACTCTGCTGGTGCTTCATTGTGTAGGACAACACGGTTGGCCACATTTCCAGATTACCTTGTCATTCATTTGCGCAAGTTCATACTAGATGCTGGCTGGGTTCCCAAAAAATTGGGTAAGAACTTTTACCAAGCTAAGCACCCTAGCTGCTTCTCAATGGCAGTTTTGTTGAACATAGTGGCTCCAAGCCAAAGATGCAAGAATGAAGTTGCCTGTTTTGTGAAGATCTTAAATAGGAAAATATTGCACAGTTAGTATTGAACTTTTGATCAGTCAGTTTGGTAGAATGTTCTGGTTAATCTGAGATTTTTATTCTGTGGTTTGGCTTCCTTGACATCTGTATCTGCCTTCAAAGACGTTTCCCTGGTATTTGCAGATGTCTTTGTAGATGTGCCAGATGAGCTTGACATCAGTTCGATGCGTGGCCAGGGGCTACAACCTGATGAACAACTTTTACCTGAAACAGCAGGTGTCTTCCTGTCATCTCTCAACCTCCTTTTGAACTGTGGACAGCTCCCTGAACTCCAAATGGCATTGGCACCTGACGTCACCTGAAGCCAGTGAATCTCTGTTGTGTAACATTTGATGAGATTGGACAAGGATTGGAAATGACATTGAAGCAGGTCTTTAGAGGTTCCACAGAAAATGGATGCAGCATTCTTGGGCTGAGGTTTTGTTTCTTTTCACAGGACCAACTGACCAAGTGGGAGCAGCAGCAGATGAGGCAATTGTTGCACAGTTGGCAACAATGGGGTTCCCCAGGCTGCGGTGTGAGAAAGCAGCAATCCAGACCTCAAATACCGGACTGGAAGAGGCAATGACCTGGCTGCTGGCACATATGGATGACCCAGGTAGATTGTTTCAACACATTAGTCTTATTACACTGTTTTGACTTTAGTTTTGTTCAGATTTTCGCACTGAATTTGTTTGACAGAATGCCTCTTCTCAGAGTGGGCTGCTAACAATGTGGGGTGTAGTAGATGTTGATGAGCCCTTCAGAGGTGCACAAGAATTTCAGGCAGTCGATGAGGTCAACTTAGAGACACTTGTTTCATTCGGATTCAAGCCTGATGTGGCATGCAAAGCATTAAGAGCTACGGTGGGTATGACTCTCTCAAATCTTTATGCTCTTGTGAGGTGATGCCATTATTCTGCTCCAGATGTGTTTCTCCTCTCATGTACTAATCCAGTCTATGTTTACAATCCTGTTCTTAGGGTGGGAATGTGGAGAGGGCTGCGGAGTGGATTTTTAGTCACTCAGAGGTTTCAAGTGCAGTGGACCCAGACATGGGCACAGGGAACCATGACAATGTTGCCTTTGAACCAGACCTGCCCAATGGTCAAGGAAGTAAGTCACTACTGCTGTCATCCCTGAAATATAGTTAGAAAGGCTGACTAGATGCTGAAGAAAGATGCTGTTTGCTTCAAGGAATAGAATTTTCTGCATTGAAGTATTCTTATCATAGTGTAGTGCACTGGTCCTATTTCAGATCAATGAAGGCTATTGACTTGTAAAATGGCAGTTAAATTTGTCCTGAAAATGATTGGTGCAGAGTACCAGCTGCTATCATTTGTGAGTCACATGGGAACTTCAACTCAGAGTGGGCATTATGTGGTACATGTGAGGAAAGATGATCATTGGGTCATCTTTAATGACAGTAAGGTGGCCTTATCAGGGGATCCACCAAAAGATATGGGTTATCTATACTTTTTCCAACGTCTCTCCTCATGATCATGAGCTATCTTCCTGCCAAGGAACCTACAACTCTGCTACTCAACAGAGTCAGTGGGCTTTGAGTTTGTTGAACTGTCTGAGAAGGAACAGAAGGCAATAGGCTCTAAGACTTGAAGGGATGTGGGTGATTTTTCCAACAGGAAGTAGTTCTTCCCAGCAGTTGGATGGATGGATTGTGGTTATTGATGCCATTGAAGGGAGTGGCTGAATTTTTTTTGTTGTCCATTCAAAGCTTTAATTTCATGTGTCTGTTCACAGTACCTTATTGCATTGCCACAAAACATATCAACTTTTTTGGCATCAAAGCCCTAAACCCCATCTACCTTCATAGGGAAGTTTTGTTCTCATATTGGAAGTAAGCAAAGTCTTTAGCATGATTGTCAAATGTTAGCTGCCTGCTTTTACTCACTTGGTATGATAATTACTCAGGTTCCTTCCAGTGTTGTGTGGGTATATTGGTTTTGATATACCTGAGGGATAGGTTATATGAAGTATTTTTACAAATTTATCATTTAAAAAAATTGTGGTAAGTGTCAGGTATTAAAGAAAAAAAAAAGGGATTAGGGTAGCGTTTGGGTACCCTGTTCATCATATGCCCCGATTTAGCATAAAATCTGGGTATATATGCCCCCTTTAAGTTTTCAGTTTAGTAAAATGAAAATATGTACATATTAGATTTTAGTTCAATGCCTTTTCCCTTTACCCAGTGGAGGTGCTTAGGATTTAGGATGTAGAAAGGAGATGTACGATGCATACATGAAAACTTAATTTTGCCGGAACACAAATATAATGTCCATATGTACACAATTTTGCTTGTCCAGAAATCTTGTACACAAATATTGCATTAACACAAATCATAAATCATGATATGACTTTCGGTATCCAAGTAGGTTTTGCTGTCAAATGTCAATGTGAAATTGAAATCTGGAATGCAAATCAAATTTCCAATCCCAATCTTAATTACATTTCCTTTGTAGATCGTTTTCCTGATACATACATGCATAAAGTCTTGTGAGGCCGTTGTGTATAAGATTCTTTGTGTTTAGGATGGCATCATGCCCGTATGTTTGTTGCCCCATAGAAACTCTAGATTCCTCAAATCTAAATCTCATATGTTTGCAAAAACAATGTTACCCCACAAAAACTCCATATTCCCCAAGTCCCAACTAACGTTCCTTTGCCATAGAAACACTAGATTCCCCAAACCCCAAAGAGAGCTAAACAATAGTCAAGATGCATTTTTTGTCTCGCATATCATCATCTCTTAATTGGTTCCATAAGATTATGGTGTATGGGTTGGATAGCCCTTCAATATGCCAACAAGATTGAAGACCACCTATCACACAAAAATTGTTAGTTGATCACCTATAAACTTGGCCATGTGAGATAAGAGAATACCATCACATAATATAATGAAGACACAAATAATGAACCTTTTACCGAAATTGCAGCTACTTCGTAAAGCTAGAAATCAATTTTTGTTGCATCATCATAATCAATAAACTCTTTCAAGTAGTCTTCAAATTCTTGTTCTATCTACTCCAACAAATTGGCCTCACAATCCCCAAAATCATCAAGGCATTCAATGTCATGTCTTAAACCAAAATGAGGATTACTTGGCCAATTTTGGGAAATCAACACTAGTTGATTTGAATTTCAAGCTCCAAGTTGGCATTTGTAGAGCTTTGTTAAAATCTTAGCAATGGAAAAGATGCGCTTGATTTCAATTTGACTACCAACAATATCCAAAATTTGACAAGCCAAGTAACCAATAGTGGGAAACTAGGCCTCATTTGAAATCCAACATTTTAGTGGATCTTCACAAGATTCAAGAACTAGTTACAAATTTTGAAAACAAGAAAGCTCCTGTTTCACTTGTAGTCAAGTGTAAGCAAAAAAAAAATCAACAAATTTAAGTTCAAAGAAGAAAATAGAAAGTAGAAAAAATTAAAGGCCAAGATTTGAAAAAAATTGGGACTTGGGATTAGAAACTTACACGTGCAATTGTGATGTCATTTGTCGAAAATCTTGAACCAAACATAGCCAAAGGTGGTGGCTATTGGGTGTTAGTGCTTGTCGTGAGATTAACAATCTTCTAGCCTACCTTTTTCTTCTTCTCCATGCTTCCCCCTGTGTATGTTTCATCATGGCTAAACTTCTAAGTGGTTGCCACATTGTAGGTAAATTCATTAATGCCACCTCTTGCTTCAAGTTTTCATTGACAATTTTTCATTTTTGTTTGTCTTTTGTTTTGGTTGTTAACATTATTCCCCATTTAAAAAAAGTTCATTGTCTTGTAAGTTTTATTTTAGATCTCAATTTTTATGGCTAATTTATAAGCTTAAGAAAATTTTTTGGGACTATAAGCCTTAACGATAAACTTAATATGGTCATCCAACCAATTTATGAAAATGCACATTCCATTTAGTTCCCTTAGGGAAGAGAAGTAAATGATATGCATGTCAAAATTTTGGTTGTATTCCCTTATGGCTAGTCAATTTTGCTTTAGTTGGATTAATTCCTTTTTCATGTGTACAAAATAATCCTTTAACATATATTAGGCAATAAAGATTTGTTTAAATTTTGCCAAAGTATTCACTAGTGGTTGGTTGTAGGCTTCATGATTCGCTTTTACTTTTCCCCACCATACTTTGGCCTTCCATTGTAACATCACCATGGCTATCCTAACTTGCTCCACCTTTTTGTAGTTTTCTCTAAACAATTTTTTAAAGATTTTAGGAAGGACATAACATCTTTAGGGGCCATATTATCCTTGCCATGAAAATTTGAACATTTAGCCATTTTACCAATATCTTTATTTGCATCCTTTTGGTGTTTGACCTTTTGTTGTTCCTTAGAACTTTTAGGTTCAAAATTAGGCTCCAAATCTCGCTCGTGAGGTCGATGTTCTTTCCTCTCTTTTGGATTATGATTGGCTAACACCCTGAGAAGCTCCATCTATACTATGGAGACCAAGGTGTCACGAATAGTGTTGCCAATCCCAAGTACTAACACCTTTGATTAAGTTTTGAGGCTCCTTGTTTTCATAGACAATATTTAACTCCCAAAAAGGTTTTTGCTATCTTATCGTTAAACATAATGATCTTTCATTCAAGCTAGGGTAGGGCTACCAAAAACATTAAAAAAAAAAAAAACCAATAAGAGGTTAGGTTTTCTTAGTGTGTAGGTGAAAACCTTGTTGGCCAACTTTGCCATTAAACACTTTGCCACTAAACTAGACTTGGGGTTACCACAACTTCTTTGTTAGCTTCGTTGTTGTGGTTTGCTTTACAAAAACAAGAAATAAAAGAAATCTATTATTAAGGTTTTGAAACTAACAAAGGATGGGGTCTCCAAGGTTTTACTTGCTCCTACTTTAATACCAAATATTACAACCTTTTGATCCTTTCTCACCTTTCTTTAATTTTCATTGTCCAACTACATCACAAAGAAGGTAAAAACCCATTCACAAGGAACTTCCTAATCTAATCCCTTTTGTGGACTAGTTGCTTCAACAGAAAGGCCTTTAAAAAAAAATCACAGACTAGTTAAGTGGTAGTAGAAACAACCATGTGCAAATATTTGTGATTCTTGTGAATAGGAAGTAATGCCCTCTTTTGCTACCTACTAACAAGAAACAACATAAATTTCACACACACCCGTTTTACTACTTTTATAATCCATGTACATCAAACATGATTTTCACCAACCAATTGTAAACGTGGAGGTGTTCTTTTTTATAGTGTTCCTTCCTATCCTTATTTTAGACAAGTAAAAGGAATTGCCCTCTTTTAACCTACCTTTTTCTTCTCCATGTTCTTCTTTGTGCATGTTCTATTATGGTTAAGCTTCTAAGTGGTTGTCACATCTTAAGTAAATTCATTAACACCACCTCTTACTTCAAGATTTTGTGGACAATTTTTCAATTCTTTCCATCATTTCCATCATCCTCCTTTGATTGTTAACATTACTCCCCTTCCAAAATGAAGTCATTGTCTTCAATGACAAAAATTGAAAAAATTAGTTTTAAATTTTGCTTCATTTTCACAAGTTGCCTCATCAATAAGATAATGCTTCCATTTTAACAACACTTCATTCCACATTCTATTTTGATGTTGTGTATTTTAATTTTTAAAATTTTTTCAGGTTTTGCTAGGGTGTTCCCTTCATTTAAAGTTTGAGATAATTCAAGAAAAACATGAAAAAGGTCTAATACATATTTTTTAGTAAGTGAACATGGAATACATTATGAATTCATTAGGACTTTGGGAGATCCAATTGATAGGCTACCTTTCCCAAAAAAATTATTATGACAAAAGGTTGACACGAAGTCTTGAAGTCCCATCCTTCTTTTTCACAAATAACATAGGAGCATCCCAAGGGGTTTTATTAGGCTTTATATACCCCTTATTTAAAAAATCACTTAATTGTTGTCTCAATTTTTCATATTTAGCAAAAGAAAACCAATAGGAAGATCTAGAAATGGGCTTTACATCTGACATTAACTCAATTGCATGGTCAACTTCCCTAGTTGGTGGTAAAATAGGTAACTCTACAGGGAAAACATTAAAATATTTTTCTAAAAGTTTTCCCACCATTTCATTCAAACCATTTTTATTTGCAAGCTCATTTATTGGTTCATGCACATTTATGGTAAATATTTTCGTATGCTTTTGTACCCATTTCTTAAATTGTTTGGTAGAAAATGAAAAGGTATCAGGTAAAGCTTGCATACCTGTAAGTTCAAAACCTAAACCATTAGGTTTTTTGTTATAAACCAACTTTATGATAAATAAAGTTCAAAGGGGATTCAAAGTTTAGAATCATATATTGATGTTGTGGTAGCTTTTCTTTTGACATAGTTGTTCACAACAAATATATCTTTAAATTTGGGATCAATATTAAAACCAACATCATGTGAACCTTCTTTTGGTCAAATTGATGAATAAAATTCAAAAAAAAAATTGAAGATTGGGCAACTTTGATACCCACTAGTTGCAAACCATATATTGACTTTTATAATCAACACTGGCATATTGGTAGGCCTTGGAAAAAGCATGGCCAAAACAAACACCTTCATATGGATCTTGAATTCTTAAATCATCACACCTTACAATTGACTTGAAGGCTTTGTCATTGTTTTTCACATAACATATGATCTTGTTTGTAAGACCACATTCCTAAAACAAGATTTATAGTTGGTTAGCAAGAGCAATACTTGTTCTTTTGGCCTGAAAAAGATCAATTGTCACATGTTTCAATTTTCAATTTGAAGTCAAAAAATTAATGATAAAAGTGAATGTGTCATGTACACTTTGGCTCATCCAAAGGTCGAATGTAATGGTGACTAAATATGTAGAATTCACATACAATAAAAATTCACATATTTTTATTTGCTTCATCATAAAAGGCAACACTCTTTTATTAAAATTTTATGTCATGGAAATACCACATGTGGGTTTCTCTTCAAACTAAATTGCTTCATCCATAGATTTTTAACCATGTTCAAAGGGGGTAACCTCTTCACAACAAACAAAACAAGATTGTCAATGATAGTTTTATAGGGTTCTTTACCTTTTTTAATATGATGAAGTATTACTAAATAATTGCAAAATAAAACTTAAAATGACAATTTTCTAAATTTTGGAGAATTGCTTTGCAAAAAGTTCTTGTTATGCATAACATTTTTGTGAAAGCCCTTTGAAATACATATTTGCAACATTAACATGTTCATAATCAACATGTTTTTTCGTTATTGAAGCCCATTTTTTATTCTATAAGAATTCATTCTAAAAAAATTGTGTCTGCACATATTGCATTACAACTAATTAGTTTTGTACAACTATATCATAACTATTTCAGAAAAATACGAAAAAAATAAAAAATAAAATTTATGTCAAAAATTCATAGAGTTTTAGTGTAATTGCATAGTTATGCAAGATGGAGACCTATTCAAATTTATGTACACATTGTATATACAAAGGTAGTCCATTATATTTTGACTTTGTGGGCAAGTTGCATAAATGACGCACTTTCAAGTTCTTTAATAGATTCAAATGTGAATCTAAGGTGAAAACATCAGAAGGATAAGGAATTGGGGCACATTCCTTGGTTCACAACACTTTAGGGGTAAAAAGGCATGTTGGAACTTTGCGATGAGGATTTGGATGAGTGAGAAGTGAGTCAATTATTCACACGGACATGCACAAACCAAATAACAAGTTGGTTAGTGCATAATTGGAGGACTTTTGGTGCATGGACGAGCCACGAACAAACATGGATTCATGAGATTCACCACGACCTAGACTTGGGGGAAGCCACCACCTTCCCCTTTATAGTATTTTCTATGCTTGACCACATGGCTAGCACCCAAATGTAATTTTGTTTTAGGATTCCCAAGTTGAGAGTTTCAAAATTCTTGAAATTGGGATTTTTATGACTTTGAAGGCCCATAACTTCTTGTGTAGACTTTCGATTGAGATGAGGTCTAAAGCAAAGTTATAGAATTTGTTGAGATCTTTCTAATGGTATGTGGCACGCCACCTACACGCAAGTAAATCATGGCAATTCTTGACTTTTAGTGATCGGGAGTCAAATTGGCAATTTGATTCCTGACTTTTCTTTTGACCATAATTTATGTTTTAAGTACCGAAATGGGTCATGTGAACCGATTTTAAACATTTACGTTCCAAGAGCTTTGCAATGAGATAAATAACTTTTCAATTCAATGAGTTTTGACCCCTATAATTGCCTTTTAAAGATTTGAGAGTCTTTTACAATTACTATATACAACTAAATTACAATTTCTCATTCAAATTTCAAATTTGTGTGGGATATGTGAAATCATGTGACACATGACTATAATTGTTGACATTTTAAAATTTACATATATGGTTCATCGTTATCATGCATTTCACCTATTGTCTAAAATAATATAATGGATGAATCAAGAAATACTTGTTCATTTTTTGCGAAACAACCATGAAACACATTATGTATATCATTTTGTTTTTTTGGTTAAAAACTTATTGATATGAACTTTGATTGTGTAGGTTTTATTGATATGATGAACTTTGATGGTAAATGGATATATATACTTCATCCATCCATCCATTCATTAATGGATAAATGAAAAACAAAAAAATTATCAAAAGCTAATTGTAAGTTCAAAAGATATGAACATAGTTCATCCATTAACAGATGAATGATAAGTCACAAAGGATTTGATTTGTTTGGAAGCATCATAGGAAATTGATGTGGACAACCAATTACATTGAGATGCACAAAGTTACATCTTAGTCGTTTTATATGCGGATCATATACAAGTCTATTGTAACTTGTATAACTTGGCCAATAAAACTCAGGACATATAAATATAGGGTTGCAAGTGCTTGTTGCAACTCAAAAACCTAGTTGTAAGCTCAATTGAAAAACCCTCGGTTTTTTTATAATGAAACCAAACCTTTTTTTCTTCAAGTTTTTGATCCTAAGACATTACTAAGCAAAGTAAAGGATGACAAAGCATACATCCAAAAACTTGTTCACTTCAAGTGTGACAAGCTCATTAGCATTCAATTTGTAAAAGACCCATGGACCAAACTTATGACTCAAGGGATCCAAAACACCGGTTGTTCATGAAGCACAACTAACTACTCTTTAAATTCAGCCTCATGGTCTTTTGCAATATTAGTAGTTATAAACCTACTAGATGAAGAACTTGCAACAACCACATTAGGTGACGATAGAATGTCACCTTGGCCTTGAATATGAGTTTGAACATCAAGTTATTCAAGAAGGGAAGGTTTGTTGACATTGTCAGCAACACAAAACCAAGCTCACACATGAGTGTAGAATGGAAGAGAACTTGAATTGCAAAAAACTTAAGAAAACATGTACAACAATAGAAAATAAAACCACAAGGCAAAGGATGAAATACCAAAAACTTACAAGTTTTGAAATCGAACAAGAGCCGTCCAATGTTGTATGCATTGAATGTTTGGAAGTAGCCTAACAAAAACAATTAGAACAAGCTTCAATAATAAACAACCTTGAGAACCAAATGAAAATCTTAGAAGGTTAATGCATGATCTATTGTTGGTAGTAGAAGACATAACTCATGAGCTTCACAATGATGAGATGCTTGAACCTCAAGAGAACTTCAACAAATGGCCTTCAATGAACACTTCAACAAATAGCTTCAACAATTGTAGTCGAAGACATAACTCATGAGCTTCACAATGATGAGATGTTTGAGCCTCAAGAGAACTTCAACAAATGGCCTTCAATGAATAGCTTCAACAATTGAATCTATTCAACAATGGAAGCATTGTAAGTTTGAAATAATTATAATGACTACATAGAATAAAGGACCATCAAAGCTTTGAGAAACCATTCTACATTGCCACATTGCAAACACAATAGTAACTCATCATTGGACAAAGATATGCCATAACCCACAAACGCTAAACAGAGTTTAAGCTTTCTATGTTCAGTTCAAAGGGAGTAGTTAGGTTTTAGGTTTAGGGTTATAGTTAGGGTTAGGTTGTAGGGTATATCTGGGTAAGGGATAGGTTATATAGTTGTAAACTTTATTTACCCTAAACCTTATATACCCAGTCCCTAAAATATCTGTCTCTGGATATGCATAAGTCATGCACTTGAAAAAAAGGTATGAATATGTATAGGTTATATGAATTTTGAGAGAATAAAGTATGCATAAGTTTAAGTTAAATCAATTTTCAAAAAAAGGTTATTTGATATAATATACCCGAAATACACCTGATGGGTATATCCAGGTAAAAAATATACTCGCACAACACTGGTTCCTTCACACCAGTGATGCAGAGTTTGCTCTTAGTGGTGAGAACAACACTTTGAGATCATTTCTGAATCATCTGTTTTACAACTGCTACAATTCTCACACAAACATACATCCACACTTCCAATCCTGCTAAAACTAGATATATCCTGACAGGTTCATCGACAACGAAGACTAAAATCAACTCAATGGTTTCCATATGGCCTTTTCCACCTCTTTTCATCCTGTTACAAGGCACAATTGCCAGGTCTCCAAGGGCCTACCTGACCTAATAATTGTTCAAAATTCACATGCCCATTTTGCAAATCATGAAAACTGTTATTTTATGGAGCTTGTTTGGTACAAAATATTAAACCTGTTTTGTTGCCATTTGGAAATTTCAGCTTGCCCCACCCAAGTTCCTCACTGGTACCTCACTAGGCTCACAATAGCCTGTATATAAAACATACCTTGCACATTCTGTAATACATGACAATGCATTCAGAAGTTCAGTGACATTCGAAGGCCATGTAGATGTAGTGTTAGGTGTCTGGACTCTGCTAATGCTTAGGGTTTAGGGTTTAGGGCACTAAAGTCATGGCACAAAACTAATGATGAGAAATTAGGCATTAGTGAGAAATTAGGAGCACTTGCAGGTCTGAAACTATGATGTGTCTGCTTGTTCTAAAATGGATCTGGTGAACCTTCGATATTTGTAATGTACAACAATATTCAGCACCTAGAACATAGATGAAAGAGGAAGGAACCCAAACTGGAGGACCTTGTCTTATAGCATATATGTGACTCTCATAGTCTTGTCATATATGACTGATCATATAATCTAGTGATTATGGCTTTATGGCAGATGCATCCTAATGTACATTCTAAGAAAAATGAGCCAATCATGCAGCAGTCTGTATCAATGGAGGAACTTAGAGAACCCACCTTGGAACAGCCCACTTTGAAATCATCAATCAACAATAATAGATTTTCTCTTGGCTCACTTAAAGCTCACTACAGAATCCAATCAACAACGGATCCCAAATGGCAAGAATCCCGCCCAAGAAAACAAATTTGTAACTCATCTTCACAGCACAGAAGGCTTGTGGTGAGAATAGAACCATTATTATTACATTGCCATTTTTTTTACAATCCAGCATTTTGATCACTGTCAAGCAAAAGACAAATAATCCTTATTGTCTCAATGGCTACTGCATCTGGCATGGCTTAGCACTTGTGGACACAGCTGTTGGAAATGCACTCACCACCTTGGTGACTTGTCACTTGGCTCCAGCCCTGGTTTATCATTCTATGTCATTCCTTTCCATGAAAGTTATTCCACAACCCTAAATCCTCACACTACTTTGGCATTTGAAGACTACTGGTGCAAGAAGGCCTAACTGTTGAGTGCTGGCATTACCTACACAATGATTATAGCAACTGGTCTTCAAGGTGAAGGTTTAATCATTACATTCATTAAAGACCAGAATGCAGTTAGATCTGGTTTCTATTTCTGACACAAAAGGACCAAGTATGTAGGAAAGCTATTGGAAGTAGGACACATCATCAACCATCATCCATAGAGCATCAATACTGGATCCACTCTTGTCAACTGCAGTGCAAAATCCAGGGCTTATATCCTCTGATGGTATATGTATTCATGCAACTTGTTTTAGCCCATACCACCTTCCTACTGTGACCAATAATTCAAAGAGTAGGATTAGAATACTATATACGAAGTTAGCAATGAATGATCCCAAAATGCTGTCAACTGAGGGGGGGGGAGGGTTGTCATAAGTTAGGTTATTCTCCACTGTTGGATAATGACAAGCAGGGGGAGGAGAGCAATAGATCAGGATGTAGAAGCAATTGGGTTCAACCCAAGTCAACTTATGCACTTATCAAGGCAACTTTGCAAACAAAAGGCAACAGTGTGCAACACAACTCTCCCAACAAGAAACACGAACATATTACATGCAGTTCACTCAACTCAGAAATAGAATGTGCAGGCATGCAGTTTAGAGTAAATCATGTACCAGAGTTGTAATGAAGCACTCAACAACCCAACTATAGAGGCGAAAGCTCTCGTGTTCAATTTCCTGCAACAATGCCACTAATCTTACAATGACTCTTCAAGCATGTTGAGAACTCAAAATTGGAAAATAACGACCACAGATAATTAAGAAGAAAAATTACAGTAATAAGAAGAAAAATTGCAAATGAGAATTTTGTTTCCTTCGAAACTTCTACTTTTTTGGCCAGATTTGCCCATGCACTCAGTCATGATGGGAACAATTGTGGGATTGTTAATATAACACAAGTTTCTTGCCAATGTAGGCAAACATGGTTTTGAATGGAAATATTTGAGATAAGATTGATGAAAAACTCTCATGCTCTTTGTTTCTTTCGCTCTCTTTCCCCCCTCTCTGTTTCTTTCATTTGAAGGATGGCTGATTTTCTTCAAATGTGATCAGACCTTTTTAGTAACATATGTTGGACAACAGTAAGAAACATACTAGAATTAAGCAGACTTCAGAGTTTGCTGGACCACAAGGCGGAAGGTCAAGTATCAATTTTCTACAGCTCGGAACCCCAAACTGTATTTATGCATGTACCCATTCTACTTCCTAGCTCTACAAACACAAATGCAAGTTTTACATACTCAAATACATAAGTTCTACATACAAAAATGTAAACCCTCACCTCGGTCCTTTGGTACTATAGAACTCTAGCCCACCGTTTCTTGAACATGTGTATGCCGGTGTTGCTCCGATAGATGCTGTAGATATTTCCTTCAGCTTTAGTGCAGCTTGATGGCTTCCATGCCCTCACCTCCCTCGATCTTAAAATTTTGCAATCCCTTTAAGCGCGCTATGAGCGATGTCTATGAATATCTCTGTGCATCCATTTACGCTGTGAGCAACCTCTGTGCCTCTCAAAGGTAAGTGTGGCCAAACTTGGACAGCCTAAACCCTAACCCTAAACCCTTACAATGGTCTTTCTTTTTTTAGGTCTAGAAGCTACAATTAGTCAATTATTAATTTTTTTTTCCAAATCAGAATAAAACATTTGATAATCTTAGCACTTTTAATTTGTAATATAGCTTTTGTTTTTTGGCTACAATAAGGCCCCCTTGGACTACAAAAATTATTTTATGTTTTCCTATGACCTTAATTAAGTTAAAGTATATATTTTCAATACTTTAAAAAAATCTGGAATTTTTTTTCTTCTAAAAAGTCATATCAAATTAGCCAATTTCGTATTAAATTAACCAACTTATTTAATTACAAGTCTAGCTTGGCAAAAATGGTTCCAAAAAGTGAAAGCACTATAAACACTACTTACATACAATTACCATAATACTTGGCCCAATTCAACATTAAATTATATTATTTTCAGAAATGTTGAAACCTTTTGATAAATTTTTTGAAAGAAAATAAAGAATCAGATGCAAGATTCTGGAATATATCATTTGTTGAAATGGAAATCCTCAAAATTAATTAATTACTAGACAAACATGTGTTGAATTGGGCAAGGTACAATGATATACAAATGAATAAATTTACATACATGTATAATGAATGCATGAGCATGATCACTATAGTGATTAACCCAAGTAATATATGTACTAAAAATCGTTATTATTTAACAAAATTACAAATGTAGTAATATTTAAACAAAGTAGTGTTTTAGACATGTAGTACCTTAGACATGTAGTATTATATTAAACTAGTTTGAACCCTGTGCCTAATGCACAAGTGTGTGTGTATTTGACGGTACATATTACAAAATTACAATTACAAACTACATTTCCAAAACCTCTTTATATACGACATTCCACATGTATCCATCGGGACCCTGGCTGCTGAAAATCTTGATGTTTGCACTGGTTGTGACCCGTGAGATAGCAACATAGAGCTGACCATGAGAATAGACCGGAGACGACAAATATACCCCAACATTGTTCAACTTGTAAGTAAGTAGTAAGTTACTTATTTAGTAGGTATCAATCTGTTGAAAGTTATTTCTTTGTTTTTGTATGTTGATAAGTTCCAATATCCAGACCCCCTCCCTGTTCATAATGGTTAGGGTTTTTGGTGGAGCCAATTTTCACATGCATCATAATAATACCTTTGGCATCAAGCATATTAATATTATTGGCAAAATTGTTTTTCTGGGCAATCTGATCATTGCAATTACCAATATATCTATTAAGTTTGTGTGCTAAAATGGCAGCTGACATCCATTGCCATTATTATTATGGCAAATGCAAGCCTTGAAATTGCCAATATCTAATAAAAATGTGCTTAACGGTTGCCCGTTCTAGCATCCATTGAACTATAATAAAAAATTATGGCAATGTAAAAAGCATTGAAAATTTCCAATATTTTAAATAAAATTTCCAAAAAAACAAAAAAGAAGCCCAACCCAACAATTTCAGTTGTTGAGAAAGAGACATGATGAATGTACCTAAGTCCAAAAACCCCAAAATAAAAAATAAAAATAAATTAAAATTTACAACACTAATACATATTATTCTTCGCTGTGTCGTGTTTGTATTCCATTCTTTTTTTGCCCCGTCAGAATAAACAAACCATGATGAGATGAATGGATGACCGAATAGATGGATGGATGGATGACGAGACAAATGGATGAAATGATGCTTCACGACGTCCTTTACTAAATGTAATGACTACAATCGGTAACCTTAATGATGTAGTTGTATTTTTGTCCAAAAGCTTTTAATAGTTGTAAAGGACTTGAGTTAAATGAATTCATGACTATGATGAGGACATAGTCACAAAATATCCTACTCATGGATTTCATGTTTTGTTGTAGTGTTCATGTTCTTTGGCTTTATCCAGAGTCTATGGTTCCAAGCCATGTATATTTGTGTGCCCTAATTTTTTTAATATGAAAAGACACATCTTTTATTATTACATACTAAAAGATGCATTGTTTGAATTCTTTTTCAAAAATGTCTTTGGTTGTTGTGTTGACAATATTTTCCCATCAATTTTTTTGTCAACAAAATTTGAAAGGCAAATTTTGAATTGGTGTGAAGTTTCAAACTTTGACGGCAAAGATAGCTTACAAGCATAAACAAGCATGGTATTTTTGAAAGAGGTAGTGGATAGGCCTAGGAGTACCCTTGGTCATGTTTATTTTTCCTTGAGTGATGAAGAGATTTCTTCAAATGAGTCAGCAGACATTAGACTTGAAAAAGATGGGTCAATCATAAGAAAAACTTCTTTGCTTATGGATCTGGCATTTTTTGTCACTTGTCGTTGAACCTATTGGATGACGCCTTACGCATGTTCAAGTACATACATACATATGAATCTTTAAGATCTCTCTCTCCCATGATCTTGTTTTATTATTACTAGCACAAAAGATTGTTGAGAAGAACTTTAGAATTGCATGTTCAAGCACGGAGTTGTGTCAATTGTAAACAAAATTGTGTGAGGGAGAGAGAGAGGTTAGGAAACCTTATAGAGCATTTTCCATTTGTACAACAATAATCAATTGTGGAAAGTTAGAGGACTTCATGTCAATCAATCTTTTTGATGTTTTGATTGATTGATTAATATCATTGTTTAAGGCATTTTGTTCATCACATAGGAGCTTCTGTTTAATGTGGATAGTCTTGAGACATTCACGCTACACCATGTATGAAGAAGAATCAATCCCCCTCTCATTTCGTCAAATCCTCCTTGACATTCTTTCAGAAATTCTTATCACCAATTCAAGAAACTCCTCTACTTTTAAAGCTTTTCTTGCTCCAATACACGAGAGAGTTTATTCTGCAAAATTAGAAAGAAATTGGAATGCTTCAATGTGTGTTGAGAAATAAACAATGTAGGATTTACAAGGAGAGGGATCCATAAGATCATCCACATGATGATTGTTGTTTTTTGCTTGATAAGCTCCAAGCTTTAACTGATTGTGATGGTTGATAAAGAGATTCTAGAAAATCTTTATGTAATTCATGGGGGCGGGTTCTAAATTTTTTGATTGTTGGGTAACCAAAAACTTTGCTCTCTATCTTTGAAAAAATAAATGTAATAATGGTTGGTTTTAAGTGCCCCATGAATTTTGCTTTGAAAAACTATGTCCGATGTATCAACACTAGACTTTTCTTTTGATCTTCTTTGTGATTGAAATGAATGTAGCACTTCTAGTGGTAATGATTGATTATGTGATAATTGTTGCTACTCCCTCTCTAAAGACTAAATGGGATAACTTAATGGCTAGCATTGAGGAGGGCTAGGCTTTATTGGACAAACTCAAGCTGCATGCATTTTGTGTGGCAAAGTGGCAGAAAATGGAAGCTAATAAGTTGATGGAAGAAGAGATAACATTGAGCAAGTCAACATGGTATCTTTGTTGTTTCTTACATGTAATAATGAGTCCTCTTCCTATTTGAAATTGGTGAAAATTTTGAAGAAACAAAAAAAAATATGCACTCATTTTTTGGTTGTAAAATTTTCCGTTTACCAACACATATGCTTTGCAAATTTTCCTATCAAATTTCACGATTTATTTCAAGATTTGTATTGGGTGTTAAATTTTAGATTTCACAATTGTTTCAAAATCCATGTTGGGTGCTGTAACAAGGTGCTTGGAACTTGGTTATCGTGGATGTAGACCCAAGAGTCAACGGTTGATGAGTTGATGGCCATGGAGATGCAATAATCACCAACACTTTTCTTCTTGTTGTACACACTTCAATAGGTAGGATACTAGTTGATTTTTTTCGGCACAAAAAAAACAAGTAACAAGTGATCAAGTCCATGCCCACAATCATGGAACAAGAATTTAAATCTTGTTTTCACTCCACTTTCATTTCATTAGGTAGGGGTATCAATTGTCTTCTTTACAAAAAGTAAGTAATCAATAGGCCTCATTCAAAGTGAGATTCATGTTTTGACTTCCATAGTCTTGAACAATTAAATGTTTTTGGTAGGAGTTCATTGTACGATGTGTACATGTAAAATGGTAGTGAGAGGGTTAGCATTGAAGCGTTTTTTTACCACATTGGAAGAAGATGAGTTAATTGAAGGCTATCGTATAAACATCTATCTCCATGAAGAAAAGGTTGTGTGTGCACTCTTTCTTTCAATTATCTTACCTTTAGCAAAGTGAAGCCTTGGTGACCAAGGGTATCACAATTAACATCAACATCAACAAATTCCTATGGAATTATTATGTACACAAATAATCTTTTTCAAGTCTAAGTATCTCAAATACCATTCCTTGAAAGCATTAAATGCCATATACAAAAGCACACCAATAATGAGACTCAATTTGGAGAATAGTGGTAGGCCATCAAAGAACACTCTATAATGCACTAACGGTTGGAGGTAGATAGGAAAGTTTGTGATGCATTTGTAGAATATCAAAAGAATAGACCCCTCATCTATCATATGTTTTGTGCTTCACATCTATGTTTGGAAAGTTGATTGCATCCTTGTGAATGTGGAAATGTGAGTGAGTGTTGCACTTAAATGATGATTAGGGAATTTTTAAAAGTTTTTTGAAGCTTGAACATTTTTTAGGCATTCATCTAGAGGGGTAATGTGAATGGTATTGTTGATGTGAAGAGGAATCGGGAAAATTCCAAAGTGTAAGCATTGGCATTGGACATGCAATTGGAAAGTGATTGTGTTGCTTTGGAAGCAGAAGAGTTCCACTTGTTTGATTAACATTTGGTCTCCTTAAGTTCTAAATCCACATTATAACCATAATTTGAGGGAAAAAGTGGGGAGTTGGGTAATTTCATCACATTTTGGTGAAATCTTTTGTTATCAATCAACATCAAAGAATGTATCAAGGAATTAAATGATGGGCAACTTTTCCTTGAAGCTGAGGTTTGGGTGTTCATAAAAAAAAAATCAGTATTCAGGATTGAAAATGAAAAGATGCAAAAGATTCTTCTAGATACATAAGTAACCCACCATGCTTTCCTTTTGACACTTGCTAGTATTAATATTTTTGTCACATTCTAGGTGGGAGGATTTTAGTCATTTGTATTCCTTGTTGATTTTGTGTACTCTAAAAGTGAATAAAATATCTTTGTACACCTTGACCTTTAAAGGGGATTTGACATTAAGGTGCAGTCTAAAGACTGTGATAAAAAGCTACAGTCAATAGGGAAAAAAGGTCAAAGTATTGAGGATGTTAATAATTTACTTTGGGGTTATGAAGATGACATGACAACCAAAATGGAGGCACTTTCCATTCTTTGTATATGTATTTACTTTCACTACTCATTGATTATTCATTCTTTGATGCAATCAATGTCTTCAATACATTACAACAAGCTCCTTTAGCCATAAAAAATATGATTTAAAAATAATGTCCTTGTCAAACTCTTTGCAATCTAAAAAATTTTATAACACAAAATATGTTTCCATAAATTTGTATATCTACATACCTAGTACCCCAATGTACTAGACTTATGCAAATTTTTTTTTTTTGTGAATGGAAAGAAAAAGAAAGAAAGACAAAAAACCAAATTGGGCTTTGAGCGCAAGGGATCACATGTTGAGCATGACAAAATCCAAAAATGACTAAAATTGCATATTTCTATGAAGATAAGGCACATTTGGTACAAACTCTCACTTGTATCATCACAAAATTTCAATTAATATATATAAGGGTGGAATAATCTCTAGGCTTTGCAAACTTAGTTTACATTAATATCCATTATCCAAGATTATTCATGACACGCATTTGCCATTTTTTTGAATTACATAGTATTTACATTGTGATTAGAACACAATGTGCATCAAACAATTACATTTTTCTTGCAGCTTAATGACCAATTATCCATGGTTACTCTCATTCAATTTTTTTGTGTGGCTACTACAACATTTAAACATGTATAATGAAATTGTTCAATTGAAGATGTTATAAACAACCCTGACAATTCTTCAATCCCAACTATATCCAACATATGAGTGAAAAAATAGAAGCTTGTGAACTCCACATCATGTTTCATGTATGCATAATTTTCAATGTCAAATTTGGGTTTGATTTTGGGTCAATGTTTTTGTGACTTTCAAGATATAACTTTCTCATTGGTAGTTAAGTGAAGGTTAGGTGCTAACTATTTTAAGGCTATAGATGGATTTGCTTCAATTTTACAAACATGGAATTCCTTTTCTTGGACACTCTCAATAGTGATTAAATAGTAATGGAATAGATGTATTAAAAGATTATGTGCATTTACTGTTATGTGTTTTTGGTCCTTTATGACCACAAAGGTCTTTTGTTGGATGCATTGTTTTCAAATTATTCATTGAACACTTGTGCAGGATCAAATGTCAATAATTCTTGGACTTTGCCTTTGGCTTTAGGAAATAATTACAGTCTAGATAATGTTTAGAGGCATGTGAAATCATTTACCCATTCTAAACTCCCTTTGCAAATTATAGTGTGAAATGGGTTTTTGTAAGGCTCTGTGAACTTTTTAAGGTACGTGGAATGTAAATGTACTACTCATTTTGTATCCATGCACCCACTCTTGATGCAAACATGATATACAAACTCAGGTTGGATTAGTGGAATTTGGAATTTGGCCTTAAAATGTGACTTCACCTTTCTTGCTTAAAAAATAACTACCCACTATATGATTTTATTGTTCGTATTCATGTCCTAACTGTGGACCTATTATGACCACTTTAGTGTGCAAAAAATCACCACATGTCCCCTTGCTGATTTGAATTAAAACCATAATTTTGCTCAAAATCATTAAATTTCTATATTCAAATCCTATAAAACAATGGAGTCTTTCCAATTGTAGATAACTCTTAATCTCACAATGAGAAAAAAAAATTACCTTTTGACTTAGTCTCGATGCCAATAATGAAAGACTAAAAGATGAGACAAAGACCTCCAATGTCGCAACCCTAGCTTGGGCTCGCGACCATGGCAAAGGGAATTGCAAGGGTGTGGGCCAAAGGGAAGCCCGGGAGTTAAGCCAAAGGGAAGCCCGGGAGTTAAGCCAAAGGGAAGCCCAGGAGTTAAGCCAAAAGGAAGCCCGGGAGTTAAGCCAAGAGGAAGCCCGGGAGTCACATCACATACTCCCGGGAGTGCAAGAAAGTGCTAGGGAGTGTGAGTGAGTGAACACTCGCACTCCCAAGGCAATTCCTACTTGGGGAGATGGAGTTTCGGTGGACTCCCGAAACTTCAGAGAGCAATTGCAGGGGTCAAACCTCAATGGATTGTGACGTTCTTTATATCAATGAAAAGCTCTTGAAGCGTAGATTTCTAAAATGGGCTCGCATTGCTCATTCAGACATCTGTAACACAAGTTATGGCCAAAAGAAGGGCCGGGAGTCGAACTGCCAGTTTGACTCCCGACCACTAAAAGTCGGGAATC